>Ga0209347_1000604_pt1 | contig 83763 bp, 66 predicted proteins | sample AutmiccommuBRH23_FD_187382 | JGI IMG/M metagenome (GOLD analysis project Ga0209347, IMG submission 187382) | Deep subsurface microbial communities from Mt. Terri, Switzerland - Autotrophic microbial communities BRH/23 (SPAdes) (version 2) | ecosystem: Environmental > Aquatic > Deep subsurface >...
GATAGAGCTTGGGGGCTGACATGGCATTCCTCCTCGTAAAGTTGGCTTGGTAACCTTACTTTACTCAGAGCGCGTGCTTTGTCAGTTCCCCTTTTTCTCAAACTGTCCGGTAGCTAGGGTGCCGGGCAAGTGTAAGAAAAAGTACACCAAGTTCACTAAAAAGTCCTTAACCCGTTTGAACGGGTTTCTCTTTCTCCCAGCCTGGGACCTTCAGTCCCAGGTGGGGCTGTGCATTATCCCCTTGACCATTACAGAAATACACGAGAATTGCATTGGTCAGGGGGATGGTAAACACGCATCCATTGGCAGTTGAAACTGCACCAACCACTGCAAAGCCGCCCTTCGGCGGCTATCTTTCCAGTCTTTTGTAGCCTGCGCAGGGAGGTGTGCCATACATGGCGGCGCCATGTATGGTGATGCAATGGCTGCCGCGGTTTCAACCGCCCCATCCCACCTATACAAAAAACCCGCCAACAATATCTTGGAAAGCGCGGCTACGAGAGATGCGCAGCGCCGCATAGTCGGTTTTTGTCAACACCGGGCAATAATGTTATAATCGATCGGAATGTGTGGCTGCATCCAGGCGTTCTAGCCGTTAGGTTGCCGTTTGTGGTGCAGTCGATTCAATCATAACCTTTCTGCTCTCGTAGATCAGCAGCCAGCCCCTGTCTGGTCGTGATAAGCGAGGGCAAACCCAAAGGGAGGAGGCAAGCATTGCGTACATACGAGTTGATGTTCATCGTTCGGCCAGAGCTCGAAGATGAGGCACTTGATGCCTTGGTCGAGCGCGTGCAACAGGTCATGACCGACAACGGCGGTCAGGTGGAAAAGGTGGATCGCATGGGGCGTCGCAGATTGGCGTACCCTATCAAGAAGCATCGAGATGGGCACTATGTGCTGATTCAGGCCGGTCTCGAGCGACTTGCGATGACCGAGTTGGAGCGTAATTTGAAGTTATCCGATGACGTGATTCGCCATCTGTTGGTGCGCTTGGACGAAGACTAACAATCCCAGGAACTCTTTCCCGGTGGGGGACTAGCGGAACCTGCTGGGAGGCTTCAAGAGGCCTGGCTGTTCACAAGTATTCAAGGAGACTAAAATTGGCCGATAACGAGAACGAGCGGCAAGAAGGTTCGGAACCATCTGAAGAGGGACGTCGGCGGTCGTCATATGGGGATGACCGTCGTCCCGTCGGTGGTGGTGGTGAGCGACGCAGTGGCGTCGGTGGTGGTGGTGGTGGCGGCGGCGGATATCGCGACCGTCGTCCCGGTGGTGGTGGCGGCGGCGGCGGCGACCGGCGCGGCGGCTATCGCCGAGGCGGGCGTCGTGCTAGCAAGGTCTGCCAGTTCTGCGTAGACAAGCTAGAGATCAATTACAAGGATATCTCCTTGCTGCGCAACTATGTTGGCGAGCGCGGGCGCATTCTTCCGCGCCGCAAGACCGGCACCTGCGCCAAGCATCAGCGTATGCTAGCTCAAGCCATCAAACGGGCACGACATATCGCCCTGCTACCCTATACCGGGGAGCATGTCCGCGTCATCGGCGGCTGACCCTGTGGTATAGTATCATGAGGTTTCGAAACCCGGTGTTCACTGGGTGAATTGTAGGGGTATAGGACATGTCGTCCTATGCCCCTCTGTTTTTGATCGCCATTTGTTGCTGATAGAGGAAACGGATATGCCCAAAAATGCAGAGGAACAAAAGCCGACTCGCCTTAACCCCAAGCACGAGTCGCGCCGGGAGAAGGAAAGACGGACGAACCAACTGCTGGTGATTGGCACTGGCGTAGTGCTGGGGTTGGTGGTCCTTATCCTGGGCTGGGGCCTGTTCGATCAGTATGTGTTGCAGCCTCGGCGGCCCGTAGCTACCGTGGCGGGCGAAGACATCTCCCTGTCCACTTTTGAGAAACAACTCCAGTTTACCCGCTTGCAGTACTATGAATATTTATCGCAGTTGGAGCGGAACCGCATGGATCTGGCCAACTCGGAGGAAGACCAGAGCTTTATGTTGCAGTATCTGGATCAGCAGATCGCCACGATGGAGAGCCAGCTCCTGAGCTTGCCCAATAGTGTGCTGAGCGAGATGATTGACAACAAGCTGGTCCGCCAGGAAGCAGCGCGACGCGGTATCACAGTCTCCCAGGAGGAGATCGACACCGCCGTAGAGCAGTACTTTGGCTATGATCGCAATCCGCCCACGCCAGCCGCCGAGGAGCCTACGCCCGCTGTCTCGATCGAGGAAACAGAGACGATTACGGACACGACTCCTATGCCGACGGCGACGCCCATGCCCACCCCCACGCCGATGACCGAGGAGGCGTATATCCAGGAATCGACCGATTGGTACCAGGACGTTGAGAAGGCGGTCGGCTTTACCAAAGACGATTTCCGAACCATGATGGAAGGCTTGCTACTCCGTGAAAAGCTGGAAGAAGCCATCGGCGCAGAGCTGCCGACCACGGGGGAACAGGTGCACGCCCGCCATATCCTGCTACAGACGCGCGAGGAGGCGGATGCTGCTCTTGCCCGTCTGAAGGGTGGGGAAGAGTTTGCGGCGGTAGCTGCCGAGTTATCTCAGGACACCATGTCCAAGGAAGACGGGGGCGACCTGGGGTGGTTCCCGCGCGGCCAGATGCTACCGGAGTTTGAAGAAGCGGCCTTTGCGCTGCAACCGGGCGAACTGAGCGAGGTCGTGGAGACAAGCGCCGGGTTCCACATCATTCAGGTGGACGAGCGCGAGGACAACCGGCCTCTGGAGGATTATTACTTGCAGCAGGCACAGTCGGTGGCGGTGAGTGATTGGTTTACCACGCAGCGCGCTACGCAGACCATCGAAAACAACCTGAATAAGTTCGAAATTCCCAAGGACCCGTGGGCGCGGTGATCGCGGGTTCCTGAACGATGCTGATACGAAGCGGCGCTTAATGCGCCGCTTCGCGTCGCACGTCCAGTACATCTTTCAAGCTTTGCAGCTTGTTCAGCAGTAACGCCAGCTCGCTGACGCTGCGGATGCCCACCGTCGCGACGATGGTGGCCGTGCGGTCCTTGCTCGTGGAGACGTTTACCGAACTCATGTTCAGCCCCATGTCGGCCACGACGGCGGCCGTATCGCGCAGCATGCCGCTCCGATCAAACGCCTCGATACGAACGACCACCGGATAAGCCTGCTGGGTGCGCCCCCAGGATACCTGGATCAGCCGCTCGCTATCGTCCACATTGATCACGTTGGGACAGTCGGTGCGATGCACCGTAATGCCCTTACCCCGCGTGATATAACCGACAATGGGATCGCCTGGCACGGGCTTGCAGCAACTGCCGAGGCGAGTGAGCAGATCGCCGACCCCTGCCACCTCGATATCCGACGTGGGCGCATCGGGGATCGCTTTGAGCTTGAGTGATTCGCTCTTGTCGCTGGCATCGTCTATCTTTTTGGCGATGGTGGTGGGGCTGATGTCCCCATACCCCACAGCGGCCAAAAAGTCGTCCACGCGACTATATTTGAACAGGGCAGCGATCTCGCCAAAGGATTCCTGATCGAACCCCAGGCGGCGCATTTCCCGCTCCAGGATTTCCCTACCGGCGGTGATATTCTGATCGCGCTGCTGCTTGCGGAACCACTGGCGGATTTTCTGCCGGGCGCGCTGGGTGGCGACGAAATTCAGATGCGGGTTCAGCCAGTCGCGGCTGGGGCCGCCCTGCTTGGCTGTGAGCACCTCGATCTGCTCACCGTTGCGCAACTGATAATCCAGCGAGACCAGCCGCCCATCTACCTTGGCTCCTCGACAGCGGTGGCCGATCTCGGTGTGAATCTCGTAGGCCAGGTCTACCGGCGTGGACCCCTTGGGCAGATCGACGATGTCTCCCTTGGGGGTGAACACATACACCCGCTCGGCAAAGACATCGCTTTTCATCGAGTCCACGAACTGGAAAGCGTCCTCGACATCCTCTCGCCATTCGGTGGCCTGCCGTAACCAGGCTACCTTGGCCTCCAGGCGCTCATCGCGCCGGGAGCCTTCCTTATAGCGCCAGTGGGCGGCGATGCCATACTCCGCGATCTGGTGCATCTCCTCCGTGCGAATCTGCACCTCCAGCGGCCTGCCGTCCAGGCAGACGACTGCGGTGTGCAGGGACTGGTACAGGTTGTCCTTGGGCATGGCGATATAGTCATCGAACTCGCCCGGAATGGGTCGCCACAGGCTGTGGATGATGCCCAGCACGTGGTAGCACTCTTGCACTTCCTGCACGATAATACGGACGCCGCGCACGTCGTAAATCTGGTCGAAATCGCGCGATTTCTCCAGCATTTTGTTGGAAATGCTATAGATATGCTTGGGGCGCCCGGTAATGCGCGCCTTGATCCCTTCGCGCGCCAGGCGATGCTTGATAATCGAGAGGACCCGCTCCAGGTATTCCGTGCGTTCGGCCCGTCGCTCGGACAGGAGCCGTGCAATGGCATGGTATTGCTCGGGATCCAGGTAGCGGAACGACAGGTCCTCGAGTTGCCACTTGAGCTGCCAGATACCCAGCCGGTTGGCCAGCGGGGCGAAAATCTCGAGCGTCTCGCGCGCCTTGCGCTGTTGCTTGTCAGGCGAGAGGTAGTGCAGCGTGCGCATGTTGTGCAGCCGGTCGGCCAGCTTGATAATCACAACCCGAATATCGTCCACCATCGCCAGGAACATCTTGCGCATGTTCTCGGCTTGCTCTTCGCCCAGATCGCCCCGGTCAATGTTGCTTTTTTGCTTAATCTGGCGCAGCTTGCTGACGCCCTCCACGAGCTTGGCGACCGTCTCACCGAACTCGTTAGCCAACTCCTGGGCAGTGGTGTCCGTGTCTTCCAGCGTATCATGCAACAATCCGGCGACAATCGTCGGCACATCCATCCGCAGGTCGATCAGGATGGCAGCGACCTCCATAGGATGGGAGATATACGGCTCGCCTGAAGCGCGCACCTGATCCGTGTGAGCCGCCGAGGCATAGTTGATGGCGCGTTCGATTTCCGCCGATGCATCAGGATGCAGGGCCGCGATTTGGGTGAGCAATTCTTCTCGATTCACGATAGTGTCACTGATTGTAGTCGTCATAATAATATAGTATATACTAAACCCGACCTGAGAGCAATTGCATACAGGGACTCGTTACTGGCCGCCGTTGGCCTGATGGGAGGAGATCATGTCCGAATCCAGGCGCCCCGACTGCATCAGTCGCGTGGCGGGTCGCCAATTAATCCCGATACTTCTGGTTGCCGCTGGTGTAGGACCGCGTCACCAGGTAGACCGGCTCATCGCGTCTGGCCGCGTTACCCTGAATGGACGGGTAGTGCGCGATACCAGCGTCCGCGCGGACCCTCAGCGGGACACGCTGGCCCTCGATGGGCGTCCCGTGTCGCTGGACCACTTTTGCCGATACATCGCTTTTCACAAGCCCTATCGGGTGCTGAGCAGCTTTACGGACCCGGAGGGCCGGGCGACGGTGGGCGACTATGTCTCCGTTCCTGATGTATACGCTGCCGGGCGACTGGACTATGACAGCGAAGGACTGCTGTTCCTGACAAACGACAACTGGCTGTTGCACCGTCTGACCCATCCCCGCTATGACCACCCCAAAACCTATCTGGCCCAGGTGGAGGGCATCCCTGATGACCAAGCCCTGGCCCAAATCGCCAGGGGCGTGATGGTCAAGGGCCACCGTACCAAACCAGCGGAGGTGGAACTGCTGACTGGCCCCCAAGAGCCACAGGTGCCCCCTCGCTCGGTGCCCATCCGCTATCGGGCCAACATCCCCACCGCGTGGCTGCGAATCGTCTTGCGGGAAGGGCGCAAGCGCCAAATCCGCCATATGACGGCTGCTGTCGGCTATCCTACCCTGCGCCTGATCAGGACGGCTATTGGACCCATACGCCTGAACGACCTGGCCTCCGGTGAGTGGCGTGATCTCACCAAGCAGGAACTCGACGCGCTGGCCAGGATGCTACGGTGATGGCTATTCCCAGGCCTGCCGCGTGGCAGCCTGGGCTTGCTGATCGTGGTCTCGTTTGCGGCGCTTGCGGTGTTGCCACCAGGCCAGGAGCCCGGTCATCGCCAAAATCCCGACGCAGTCAGCGACCAGATCAGACCCTTTGGCCCATCGGCCAGGCACAAACGATTGGTGTACCTCATCCGAGATGGCATACAGGACGCTGAACGCTGCGGCGCTGCCTGCGGGTCGGGAGGTGAGGAAGGCGGGCAGTTTCGGCCAGGAGGTCCGCAGCGCCCACCATGCCAGCAGGGTCAGCACTCCGAAGACAAAGGCGTGCGCAGCATAGTCGCCGAGGTCGTCAGAGACGCCTACCTTGCGGCCCGGATGGGGGAGTGCTGGCTGATTGGACAGCCAAAAGATCACCGCCATCCAGAAGAGCAACGGCAGCCCGTGCAGACATGCGCTGATGATGCGGCGAAACCAGGTCCTGTACATGGTCTATTGTCCGAGGATGGGATGGATGTTACGATTTGGGTTGACGACCACTCCACCAGCGATCAAAGTAATTGAGGACCAGCAGGGCTACAAACAGGGCAATGACGAAATCCCATTGCCCTGCGAGCATCAGCCCGCAGACGATCAGCAGTATCCCGATATCTATCCAGAAAATCAGGCGGGTGCCGTCTTTCATCATGGTTTGTAGCTCTGCCTATCTATATCTCTTGATCGTCCGACGATGCTCAGAGGAAATCCCCTTCCGGGTGCTGAAGGGTTGACGGGTATTATAGCACTAAACCTGACCAGAAGGAAAGCGCGCAAGCGCTTATTTGCCAGGGATAGAGGCATTTGAGAGGAGGGGGGCAGTCCGCTGCTTCTGCCGTGTCCGAGGCTGTCGCGTTTGCTTACGGGCGTAGAGTCTCTATAATAGACGCGCCTGAACGCAATAGCTATGTGGGGGGGATATGAGTCTGGAAACCGGCACTGTCTTGGCGTTTGTCATCTCGCTGCTTATACAGGTGGGTTATCCTCTGACTATAACCCTCCTCTTTCGACGACGCACCGCGGCCCCCTGGCAAGCTTTCCTCTACGGGACTCTTATCTTTGCGGGCTTTCAGCTATTCACATGGTTGCCACTGAGCGTCTACCTGGATACCCTGGCGACTGCCCGCCTGCAGGATGATTCCGGGGTGTTCCTGTGGATGCTGGCCCTGGCGCTATCTACGGCCCTGGTGGAGGAAGCGGGGCGGTGGATCGGATTCCGGTTCCTCTTTCCCCAGGGCGGTCTGCGACTGAACTGGCGCAATGGGGTGATGTACGGCCTGGGGCATGGCGCGCTGGAGACGGTGCTGCTGATTGCCGGGCTGACCTTTGTGCACCTGCTGGCCTACCTGGCGCTTCATCGGGGAGATTGGGCGCTGTTGGTGCAACCGCTGGGCGCAGACGGCAACACGGCTCTCAGCGATGCGTTGTACGCCATCGTGGATACCACGTGGGACCAGCCCCTGGTGGTCGCGCTGGAGCGAGTGCTGGCCCTGCCTCATCAGGTGGCCTGGTCGCTGCTGGTCATGTCCAGCCTGATCGCGCGCCAGAAGCGGTGGTTCTTCTTTGCCACCCTGTATCACGCCTCCATCGCTCTGATTGTTCCCGGGTTGGCGCGATTGGTCGGTTTCGGTGTGGCGGAAGCCGTCAATGTGGCGTTTGCCCTCATTAGCCTGTGGGTCATCCTCAAGTTGCGTTCCCTGCTACCGGAATCCCCCCTTGCCGCGCAGTTGAGGGGCAAGCAGATCTCGTAAGAGCGTGTAACAGCAAGGGCACGGCCTCGGCCCCTCACCGGGGCTGTGCCGTGCCCTATGTAGTTGAGGCGATGTAGTTTAGCGATTGCCCAGCCTGTTCACCGGGTATTTGGGCGGGCGCCCCTGCAACACGGCCACGATGTCTTCCGCGACCAGCGACATATTGCGCATGGCTTCGGCGGTAGACGAGGCGACATGAGGCGTAAGCACCACGTTATCCAGCTTGAGCAGCGGGTTATCGGCGGGGGTGGGTTCCTGCGCAAACACGTCAATCCCCGCTCCGGCGATCCGCTTTTCCGTTAGCGCTTGGCAGAGCGCCTGCTCGTCCACCACTGGCCCACGCGACGCGTTAAAGAACAGCGCATCCGGGCGCATCATGGCAAACTGCGTGGCGCCGATCAGCCCCTTGGTGTCGGGCAACAGGGGCACGTGAACGGTGATATACTCCGCCGTGGAAAGAAGCTCCTCGAAGGAGACCCGACGCGCTCCCAGCGTCCGCTCCATCTCCTCCGCCTGTACGCAGTCGTGGTAGAGGATGGGCATGTTAAAGCCCAGGTGGCAGATTTCTGCCACGCGGCGACCAATTCGCCCGCACCCGACGATCCCCAGCGTCCTGCCGTACATCTCGCGCCCCTGAACGCCATAGCGCGCCTCAAAGTTGCCCGCGCGCGTGGCGGCGTCGCACCAGGCAATCTGCTTGGACACGGCCAGCATCAGCCCCACGGTGTGCTCGGCCACCGATTCGATGGTAGCTGCGGGGGTAGATACTACCTGGATGCCCAGTGCAGTGGCGGCTTCCACGTCGATGTTGTCTACGCCCACGCCGTGCCGCCCGACGACCTTGAGCCGTGGCGCGGCCTCCATGATGCGCCGGGTCATGGCGCCACGGCTGCGGACGATGACCCCGTCTATGTCGGCGATTTGCGCCAGGATGCTCTGCTCGTCCGTGGCGGTGGCCATGCGCACGTCACTGGCGGCGCGCAGGACCGCGATGCCGTCCTCGTGCATTGGCTCGTAAAGCAATACGTTGAACATACGATGTTGTGCCTCGTTGATTCTAGGTGCTAGTTCGTTCTGACTATAGTTTGCCCAGTTCCTTCAGCACGGCCACCAGCTTTTCGCGGGGCTGGCCGGAGAGGGAGGTGATGGGCGCGCGCGCCGGGCCTGCGGGCAGGCCGATCAGGTTCATGGCGTCCTTGACGACGACGGGGAACGACCCCAGCTCGAATGCCAGGCGCAGGGGGGAGAGCTGGTGTTGCCGCTGGAGGGCCAGGGCATGATCGCCCGCCATAAAGGCGTCATAGATGCCCACTACCAGCTCCGGCACGACGTTGGCCGTGGCGGCCACCGCGCCCACGCAGCCATAGCAGAGGGCGGCATAGACCAGGGTGTCTCGCCCCATGAAGGCGCGGAAAGTGGGCGGCGTCTGCTCGATATAGGAGAGCGTGTTAGTCAGGTCGCCGCTGGAATCTTTGATGCCCACAAAATTAGGGGCTTCCTTAGCGATGGCGGCCACCGTCGCAGGGGTCAGGGGCACGCCCGTGCGCCCCGGATTGTTGTAACCCAGGACCGGGATGCTCACGGCCTCGCAGATGCGCAAAAAGTGTTTGCGCAGTTCTTCGGGCGTGGGCTTGATGAAATAGGGGGTAATCACCGACAGGGCGTCGGCTCCTGCGGATTCGGCGTAGCGGGAGAGTTCGATACTGTCGCGGGTGGTGATCATGCCCGTCCCGGCGAGCACTGGCACGCGGCCATTGGCTGCTGCTACGGCGACGTCAATCACCCGCTTGGCCTCGTCCATGCTGAGGGAAAAGAGTTCGCTCTGGCTACCGCAGGGGAAGATGCCGTGCACACCCCCGGCGATTAAATAATCCACGATCTGGCGCAAGCCATCCTCGTTCAGCGATTCGTCCTCGTGAAACGGGGTGATGACCGGGACGATAATACCCTCGAGTTCTTGGGGCATAGGACCCACCTCCACAGGCTGATTCCCAACTGGGATTTCGGACCGCAATGCCCACAGTGTATCACGAACCGAAGGAGGTCACAAACCGGAATCGAGCGGCCCGGAACATTCTGTTATCCGGGGCGTTTAGGGTATAATACCGGCTGTCTAGTTCTAGCTGAAGGTGGTGAGATGAGCACTCGTGGGGTTCCATCGCATAGGGGCCACTGGCTGACCGAGTTCCTGCTGGCCGTGGCTGGCATTTTCCTGGGCCTGATGCTGCTGGCCGGTTTCGCGGTCATCGCCTACGAGACCCGCTACGCTGACCAGATGTATGAGGGGGTAACCATCCAGGGTATCCCCGTGGGTGGCCTGTCCAAGGCGGAGGCGCGGGCGCTGCTGGAGCAGAAGTTGAATGCCGACGGATTGCCCTATGTCTCATTGTACACCGCCGAGCGGGAATGGACAGTTTCTACCCAATCGCTGGGCGGGCGCTGGGAGCTGGCGGAAGTGATAGACGCCGCCTGGCAGGTGGGGCGCACGGGGGTGTTTCGCGACGACCTGCGAACCCATTGGCGGCTGCTCTGGCAGGGGCAAGACCTGACCTCCACCTTTCACCTAGAACCCGGCGAGGCGTTGATCTATCTGCGGCACGTGGCCCGACAGGCTGGTCACCCGGCCCGGCAGGCGCGCCTGTGGGTGGCAGGCTTTCAGGCACACACCGACGAGTCCGAGGCGGGCCGCGAGCTGGACATCGTGGCGACCCGGCAGGCCATCGAGGCCCGCGTGCAAGAGTCGCTGGCGACTCTGCCGCATGACTCTACGCCGCGGCTGTTGCGCCTGTGGCGCAATCTGCCCCCCGCGACGGAGGAGCACGTGCTGGGCCCTATCCGCGTGCCGCTGACATTCCGCCAAGTGGCACCCCCCTTGACCGAGGTGGCCGGTGCCCGCGAGCGCGTGGAGTCTATTCTCCAGTCCCCGTTGACGTTGGTGGCGACGCTGGAGGAGACTGGCGACGATGGGGCGACGCAGCAGGTCACGCGGCGCTGGAGCATTGACCAGGCGATGCTGGCCTCCTGGCTGACGCTGCATCAGGTGCAGCGAGATGGGGGCACGGCGGTCGAGGTGGCTGTGGACGAGGCCCAAATCGCCGAGTATCTCCAGGGAGTGGCCAATGACATCGCCCGCGGTCCGCGTGAGCCGATGTTTGACTATGATCCGCAGATGCAGACACTCAAGACGCTGAAACCCGGCCAGATGGGGTACGCGCTGGATATTCCGGCAGCAACCCAGGCCGTGTTGGACGCCTGTCTCTCGAACCAGCGGGAAGTGGCGCTGCTGGTCAGTCATGTTTCCCCGCGTGTGACGCGCCAGGATCTGGAAGCGTTGATGCCGCTGCAACTGATTAGCGTGGGTGAAAGCAGCTTTAGCGGGTCGACAGCCGACCGATTGCAGAACATCCGCCGCGCTACCGCCCAGTTTCACGGCGTGACCGTGCCGCCGCAGACTGTCTTTTCCTTTGTGGAGAACCTGGGGCTGGTGACCATCGCCAATGGCTACAGCGAATCCTGGGTGATTTACGGTAATCGGACGGAGCTTGGCGCGGGCGGCGGCGTGTGCCAGGTCAGCACGACCGCCTTCCGGGCAGCCTTTTGGGGCGGCTACCCCATTCTGGAGCGGACCCCCCACGCCTATCGGGTGGGCTGGTACGAGCCGCCGGTGGGGTTGGACGCGGCGACGTTCGCGCCCCTGGTGGACATGAAATTTCGCAACGACACGGATACGCCCATCTTGATCCTGACGCAAGTGGATGAGGCGAATGCCAAGCTCTATTTCCGCTTCTACGGCGCTCCCAACAACCGCAAGGTGAAAATGGAGGGGCCTATTACCGAGAACCCGACCAAGCCGGGCGAGCCGGTGTATGAGGAAGACCCTTTCATGGCTCCCGGCACGCAGGTGCAGGTGGAGCGGCCCCACGATGGCCTGGATGTCACTATTTGGCGCATCATCGAGCGGGATGGGCAAGAGGTGTCCAGAGACAAGTTCTTTAGCCGATACGAAGCTTGGCCAGCCCGTTACCTGGTTGGGCCGCAGCAGGTGCAGTCGGACTCGCCGCAGTCGTGAGAATTGCCACCTGTAGGGAAGGCGCATAAGCCCTCACCCCCGCCACGGCCCCATGAGCCGTGGCGCTCCCTCTCCCAAAGGGCGAGGGCGTTGGACCGCCGCCATCCCTGGCGGCATCTGCCTCGACCGTAGGTAGACGGGCGCGAGGCGCATGGCGCTACAGCGCGCAAGTTGTTCAGCAAGGAGGAGAAATGGCATTGCAACTGGGTCTGGTCGGATTGCCGAATGTGGGCAAATCCACCCTGTTCAACGCCCTGACTCAGGCCGGGGCCGCCGTCGCCGCCTATCCTTTCACTACAATTTCCCCCAACGTGGGCATCGTCCCCGTGCCCGATGCGCGGCTGGATCGGGTTGCTGGGATCGTCCAGCCGGAGCGGGTGGTGCCTGCCACCCTGCGTGTCGTGGATATCGCCGGGCTGGTGCGCGGAGCCAGCAAGGGAGAGGGGTTGGGCAACCAGTTCTTGGGCCATATCCGCGATGTGGATGCCATCGCGATGGTCGTGCGCTGCTTCCACGACGAAAACATCCCCCATGTGACCCCCTATCTGGACCCGGTGGAGGATATTGACACCGTGGGCCTGGAGCTGATCCTGTCGGACCTGGAGATCATGGAGCGGCATTTGGAGCGCACCCAGACCAAGGCCAAAGGGCACCCCAAGGAATTTGCCGACGAGATTGCTACCATCGAGAAGGTGATGGATGGCCTGCGAGCGGGACGCCCGATGCGCGCGATGGAGCTGAGTGCGACGGAACGCGAGTTCTTGCGCGACGTTGCCCTGCTGACCATCAAGCCGCAGCTCTTGGTGGCGAATGTGTCCGAAGACCAACTGCCCGACGGGGGCGAGTGCGCCGATAGGGTGCGCGCCAAGGCTGCTGAAGAGGGGGCGGATGTGATTGTTCTGTGCGCTGCTCTGGAAGCCGAGTTGGTCACCTGGGGCGTGCAAGAGGCTGCCGACTATTTGGCGGACCTGGGCGTCACCACCGGGCGGGGACTGGACCGGTTCATCTGGGCGGGCTATCAACTGCTGGACTACCTGACTTTTTTCACCACTACCGGTGGCAAAGAGGTGCGCGCCTGGACGCTGCGGCAGGGGCAAACTGCCCTGGAAGCGGCGGGCACGGTCCATTCGGACATGGCGCGCGGCTTTATTCGAGCCGAAGTGGTGGCTTATCACGACCTGGATGTCGCGGGGTCTTTTGCCAGGGCCAGGGAGCTGGGTATGTTGCGGCTGGAGGGGCGTGATTACGTCGTGCAGGATGGCGACGTGATCCACATTCGCTTTGCCGTCTGACGAACAAGACAGCGCGTTTTCGCGGCGTGCGCGTGCCGTTCAGTGCTGGATGGTCACGCTCACGTCATCCACCAGGGTCCAGGTGTTGTACCAGCCATCCGTATTGGACATCACGTTGCGCAAGCTCACTCGTACTCTCTGCCCTCGATAGCGGTCTAGCAGGACCACCCCCTCGCGCCACCCCGAGTTCCATAAAGAGTTATCCCAATGGATGCGGCCATCAAACCAGGCTTTCTCCTCCACTCCGCCGGATTCGGGCTGCAAGTAAACGGCGAAATAATCGAAATCTAGCGTGTCATAGGAGTAGATCCGATACCAGAAGCGCAGGAATACCCGTTCGTCCGTCGGTACGACGATCACCTGCGAGATGCTGGCCTCCCCCGTCGGACAGCCCCCCGCGTTGTTATAGTTGGGGTTGCCCAGCAGGGCCGCGTACTGGCCTTCGTGGGGCTGTCCTGCCACGATCTCTGCGGGCAGATTGCCCGCAGGCTCCCACGTGGGCTGGAAGACGCCCGATTCGAACCCCCCGTTGAGCAGCGGCCTGATGCGCCTGAGCAGGAGGGGCAGATAGACGGGGCGCGGGGTAGGGGTAGGCGTGATCGTCGGGGTGTATGTCGGGGTGGGCGTGGGCGTTGCGGTGTAGGTCGGAGTGGGTGTCGGTGTGGCTGTGTGCGTAGGTGTCGCGGTGGGTGTTGACGTTGCGGTCGATGTCGGCGTATCGGTGGGCGTCGCGGACATGGTAGCGGTCACGGTCGTTGATAGTGTCGCCGTGGCAGTAATCGTCAGTGTCACCGTGGCGGTGAGAGTTTTCCCAGGCGTGGACGTAGGCGTGGACGGCCCGTGGAGAACTGGCGGGGCCGCCTGGACGCTGTCTTGCCGTCCCATTGGCAGTACCGATGGAATGGTGGCAAGAACCAGCGTGAGGACCACCAGCGAGACACGCAAATCTGTTCGGACAAGCTTGTTCATGTTGGCTAATCGGATAGATGCACATGCACCGTCAGGTGCAGGGCGGCTAATAGCGGGTAATCTCCCTGGTCGGCTGGGTTACCGGGGTTGTTCGGGTGGGAGGGGCCGTTATGGTTGCAGCGGGTGCTGCTGTGGGCGCAGACCTGGCCTGCAAATAGAAGCTCAGAGGCTTGGGTGCGTCGCCCAATGTTTGTTCGATGATTCCATCATGACCTCGAACGACCACGACCGTCCAACTGTACCATCCGCTTGGCAGCGAGTGTTCCGTATACGTGCGTTCCTTTGTCCAGGCGATGCTCTTGGGGGGTGTGCCTTCGCGCCAGAGGCGTACATCAAAGTACTCGTCCTCACCCAACGCGCCCGCCCATACCCAGCGTAAAACAGCCTCCTGCCCCGCCAGCTTTTCGTTGGACAGGGGCGCTCTGAGCTCGGGCAGAGGGTATTGCGGCTTGGTCGGCGACGGCGTGGCCGTAGGCTGGGAGAAAATCCGCAAGAGAGAACGTCCAGTGGTGGGGGATGCCGTCGCAGTGGGGGCAGGCGAGGGCATGGCCCTGGAGTCTGACCCCGGCGTGGGGCTGGGTGTCTCGCTTGGCTCTGCCGTGCCTTCGCTACCAACGGACGTCTCCGTGGGCACTGGCGTGAGCATCCAGCCCACAAGCTGGTTCAGCGTTTCCTTGGAGATCGTCGTACCGGTGAACCATAGCGAGAAGGCGATGGCGCACAAAGCCACAATCAGCGCAGGCACGATGGGAGATACGCCGCGCGATGCCGCTTTGATAGGCGGACGTTCGGCAATCTTCCATTTCTGCGCGGGCCCGATGTCTGGAATGGGAGTAAAGCCGGAAACATGGATGACCGTCACGGGAATGGGGAGGCTGGAACGGCGGGATGCCGTTTTGGCCAGCGCCCCGGCGATCTTGTCTGCTGACTCGGTCCGGTGCATCGCCCGCCGAATGGCTGCGTCCGTGAGCCTTTGCGCCCCAGGTTGGGTAGCCATGATTACCGCGTCGCCAGTAGAGAGCCTCTGCTGCAGGCCGTATAGATTACACCCCGGAATATCCCCTGCGGGGTACAGGGTGTCCAGCAGGCGAGCCTCGCGCACGTTGGGCAGCAGTTGCTTAATCTCGTCAAAGCGGGCCAGCCAGATGGCTGCCGTGTCTGTCCCCACAGCAAAGATGTCCAGCCCTTGTAAGACCAACAACAGGGGCACGGATTCACGCGCCTGGGGAAAGGTGTGGTATACCGTCGTCAGTGCTCTCTGCAGGCTGGGCAACACATCAAAAGAGGTATCGCTATAGTAATGCCCGCGGATTTCGGCGACCCACGCGTCATCTGCGCGGCTGTCTGCCAGGACGTATAGATAGCCTTTCCTGGTAAGCAGCGCGGGGTCAGCCTCCGGCGGGAGGAAGGTTAGTGCTATCGATTGGTTGGCCCGTCCGCAGACGGGGGCGCGAGTCGCCACGTGCTTTTCCTTGGTGTGTGATAGTCGGGCGCACCGGGCCGGACATCCGGGTAGGGAATGGATCGAGGCCCAGTATACTCTATTCTGCGCTGCTTTTCAATCTGCGCAAGGCCGCGTGCGAGAGACACAAAAACTGCGCGTCTGTTGATAGACGCGCAGCAATGGGCGGTATGGATCTAGATCAACGAGGTGTCCACAGAGAAGAACAGCGCTCTGCATCCAATATAGACAAAGTACAGCACGATCAGGTAAATGGCCGCTGTCCTGTTCAGTCTGCCTTTGGTGAACCAGAGGATGGCCCACAGAATCATGCCCGTTACGGTTTCCCAGGGCAGGTCCCATTTGACCAGGGGACCGGGCACCCAGTAGGTGGAGATCAACGCGCCCCCGCCGATGGCTACCAGCGGGTTGGTGATGTTGCTGCCCACCAGCGTACCCAAAGATACGCCCGCCGCCTTGCGGCGAATGCCCGACATGGCTGTCGTAAATTCGGGCAGGGCCGAAGCGATCCCCAGGGTCAATACGCCGATCAGCGACCCGCCCACGTTGGTCACTTCCACGATTTTCTCGGTTACCTGAAGCACGATCTGGGCGCTGAGGATGGTCAGGGCCATCGCCCCCAAGGCGAACAGGGCATAGATGAGGGCTTCTTTACGATTCTGTGGCCCTTTGGTTTCTTCTTGTTCCTCCGTGTTCTCCTCTTTTTTAAAGAACTTGCGCTCATCCCAGTAGAGGTAGTAGGTGTACAGGATGAACGTGCCAAAGAGGATGCCGCCGTCCAGGCGAGAGTAGATGCCGTCCAGGCCAAAGATGATGCACATGACCGTCGTGGCGATCATGGGGATCATGCTCTTCCACAGGAAATACCGTCTGAAGTACAGGACACCGGACAAAAAGACCACCAGGCCCATGATCAGCGTTTGCTGCACGACGTCCGAACCGATGTTGGAGCCTAACACGATGGAGGAGGCGACTTCATAGTCCATGTTGCCGGTGAGGATGTTCACCGATGCCGTGGCATGGGAGGTGATCTCCGGGATGCTGGTTGCCAGGGAGAGGACGGTCATCCCCATGAAGGTTGCCGACAGGTTAAAGTATTTTGCCAGTCCTACAAAGCGGGTAACGGCGTGGTCCGAACTCAATACGAGTATTGCCAGAGCTACCAGGCCTACCAGGATAGTTACTGCCAGACTGCCCGACGAGAGTAGAATGTCCATGTTTGACCACCGCCGTTTGAATGTTATGCGCCTGCCGCTCAGCATGATCCCGCGTGGTAGCTGCGGAGAGAATTTGTTGCAGGCTCAAAAAATAGACCCACAAGCGGTCAGTATAGCACGGATATATGGGGCCGTCAAAGAATTATTGGTGCTCCATTCAGAGAATCACCTACCTATGCCTGCCGCCTGTTACGCGAACTTGGCGGGAGCCGTGCCCTGCCTTATAATACGACACAGATACCTCTTTTTTGCTTACCTGTTCTCGCTGGGATTGGGGAAAAGATTGTCAGTCGCACACGAAAACGACCTTGTCCTGGTCGTCGCTCGAGATGGCAAGAGATTCATGTTTCGCCTCCGTGCCGGAGACAGATTTCATTCGCATCGGGGATTCCTTGTACACGATGAGCTGATCGACAAGCCTCTGGGGCGCGAAGTCCAGTCGCACCTACAGCAACCCTTCATGGTATTGAGGCCCTCGCTCCATGACCTGTTGATGAACATCAAGCGGGTCTCTCAGATCATCTACCCCAAAGATATCGGCCAAATTCTGCTCAAGCTGGATGCGGGCAATGGCAGGCGCATCATCGAGGCGGGCACAGGCAGCGGCTCGCTGACCATTGCGTTGGCCCATGCCGTGCAGCCGGATGGGATGGTCTATTCCTATGAGGCGCGGGAAGACATGGTTAACGTGGCCCGCCGAAATATCGAGCTGGTTGGCTTGCAGGACTATGTTCGGCTGACGAGGCGGGACATCCGAGAGGGTTTCGACGAGACGGAGGTGGACGCGGCCTTTTTGGATGTGCGCGAGCCCTGGGATTACCTGCCGCAGGTTATGGACGCCCTCGCAAATGGTGGATTCTTTGGGTCTCTGGTCCCTACCACGAACCAGGTATCCTGGCTCCTGGCCGAGATGGCCCGCCATCCCTTGACCTCTATAGAGGTGATGGAACTGCTGGTGCGCAAGTACAAGCCTGTCGCGGCGCGCCTGCGCCCGGAAGACAGGATGGTGGCGCACACGGGATTCCTGATCTTTGCCCGCAAGTACGCCCCTTTGGACAGGACGCAGCCTGAAGGTTCCCAGGAGCGGGAGCAGAGGAGTCGGCCTGACCCGGAAGTGATGGTCGACACCACAGACATCGACTGAAAACGCAAGGAGACAAGGCATGGAAGCCAAGATCCGACGCATCGTCCTCGACGTGCTCAAGCCTCATGACCCTGATATCATCGAGATGGCGCGCAGGTTGGCTGGCTCGACGGGTGTGGATGGAGTCAACATCAGCCTCTATGAGGTAGATCGCAAAGTGGAAAACGCCAAGATCACCCTGGAGGGGAGCGATCTGGATTACGAGTCCATCTTGAACATCATCGAGGATGCGGGGGGCACCGTACACTCGATTGACGAGGCCGTAGCTGGCAAGGTCATGATCGAAGACGCGCCCACGATGCAGGATTAGGTCGCGCAGGCGACCAAGCGTACCATCGCCGCTCGTCGGCTATCGTCAGGCGAGCGGCGCGCACTTGCCTGGGGGTGATTATAGCCGCGAGAAGCGGGAATCCAGGGAGATCGTCAGGCGCAACCCCTCGGCCAGGTCCACCTTGGGCTTGAACCCCAGCTTTTGGCGGGCCAACGCGAGGTCGGCGACCAGCCGCGAGGCGCCGCCGCTCTCCTCCGGGTTGTACAGGCGATGCGCCGGGCGGCCAGTAATGCGCTCGATGGTGTCCACCAACTGAGAAATGCTCACCTCTACCCCGCTGCCCACGTTCAGAATGGAGCGGTTGATCCCCTCGGTATGTCCGGCCCGCAACAGGGCGTCTACGGCATCCCCGACGTAGAGGAAATCGCGCGTCTGGCGGCCATTGCCGAAAATCACCACCGACCCACCGCTCAACACCTGCTTTAAAAAGCGCGGGATAACCGGCGCGTGGGAAGGCGGCAGAGGTTGGCCGGGGCCGTACACGTTAAAGATACGCAGAATCACCGTCTCGATACCCCACAGCTTGCCGATGGCCAGCACATACTGCTCGGAGGCCATCTTGCTCACCGCATAGGGGGTTGCCGGGTGCAGCATGCAATCCTCTTTGATCGGCTGTTGAGTCTGCTCCCCGTACGCCGCCCCCGAAGAGGCCAGGACCAGGCGCTTGACCTGGGCGTCGCGGCACGCGGTCAACAGGCTCACCGTTCCACCGACGTTGACGGCGTTATATTCCACCGGGTACAGGATAGACTCGGGCACGCTGACGCGGGCGGCCAGGTGATAGACACAATCCACGCCCTGTAACAGGGACCAAAGCTTGGGTATGTCGCGCGTATCCCCCGCACTGAAAGCCACTCTGGAGTCGAGTCGTTCCCTTTCCCCCGCACTCGTGTCATCCAGCACGCGTACATGGTGACCTTCGGCAACCATCCGATTGGCTAGAGCAGAGCCCAGGAAACCGGCCCCACCGGTGATCAGTGCTTTCATACGCCGCAAGCCCCTCCTGCTGAACGAATATCGCCCGACGGTCGGTCCATTATAAGCGCGGCATCAGGCTCTGTCAACGAACGATAGACGGGGCGGGCGCCGGAGGATGGCCTCCCTTCGGTAAGGTTATCTTGAGATAGAATCCGGCGGGGCGATTCTCGTGCGACTTTCCGGGTGGCAAAGCGGCCAGTTTCGGACAAGCGCCAATTCCCCGTAACCTTTGGTTACAGGGAATCGTTACAAGAGTGATAACGTGTTCTCGCTGTCGCGGTGAATCGTTTGCGGAGAGGATAGGTGGGTGAGTGAAGTGGACAGATGAACACAGTAGACATCTGGTCGTTCTGCCTGATCTGATTTCACACGGGCTAGGCGCTTTCTGCTCTTGTCTGCGCAGATTGGGTGAGGCGAGCCGACTAATGCTTGGGCGAGTCTCTTCCGCTACCCGGCGACAGCCTTGTGCGGTTGGCCTGGAAAACCGTGCACAGGCGCGCCGGTTGCACGACAGTTCCAGCTTCAAATGGGGTTAGGGGAGGGGGACGTCCTCCCGCAACTTGCCGATGCTCCGGAAAGCTTCCCCCTGTCCGTGTGACAAGCTATCGATTAAATCCACTTCATAAGTCCGTCTCCTTTTGTAGCCAGGAGTATTGTCCGAATTTCTGCCCCCAATGTACACCATCCCTTCAGAACTGCTGTGAGACGGGCGTAAAAGCCAGGAGACGCCGCTCTTGCTATATTTTACATAATTACCCGTTTCGCCTCGTCGAGAAGGGTGATTTTATGTTTGGCTTACGACAGGAGGGAACGGACGAGGGGTGTGTGGTTGCCAGCAAGGCGCCCTGCTGGCAAGTGACCAGGAGGCTGACGGGTGGTTGCTCAGATCACCTGCATCAGAACAAACAGCACCAGGAATCCGGCGATAAAGCCCAGCGTCGCCTGGTGTTCGTAGCCGTGGCTGTGGCTTTCGGGGATCAACTCATCGGAGACAACGTACAACATGGCCCCGGCGGCAAAGGCCAGGCTGAAGGGCAGCAGCCCTCCGAAGATGGTGACAAATGCGGCCCCCAGTACGGCGGCTACCGGCTCCGCCAGGCCCGAGATGGCCGCCCAGCGAAAGGCCCCGCTTCGCGACATGCCGCAGGCCCGGAACGGCCCAGCCACGGCGATCCCTTCGGGGATATTGTGCAGCGCGATGGTCAAGGCCAGCAACAGGCCAAGTTCGGGCTGCGCGGAGTAGCTCGTGCCCACGGCCAGCCCTTCGGGGATGTTGTGCAGGGTCATGGCGGTGAAGAGCAGCAATCCCTGGCGGTAGGCCAACGGGTTCACACAGACGAAATCCAGGTGTTCGTGCTGGTGAGGCAAGAAGCGGTCAAAGGCGAACAGCATGGCGGCCCCCACGCTCACGCCGATCAGGCTGACCAGCGTGCCGCCGCGCATGAGCGCTTCGTGCATCAGGCCCAGGGTAGCGATGGCCGTCATGACCCCGGCGGCAAAGCCTTGCAGCGTGTCATAAGTGCGCATATCGAACTTGCGGTGAAAGACCACCCAGCACCCGCCAATGCTTGTGGCCAGGCCTGCAACCATGCTGAGCAAAAACGCATTCCAGATAACTTGCACGCTGCACCTCGTACGATGTGAGATTGCGATGTCAGAACCCGCCAGGCGCAACAGCCAGCCCTCCGGCAGGAGAGTGGTCGGGCCCTGCGTGGCGCACGGCGGGCGAACGCTGCTGCGCTGGTGTCCCTATGCTATGGAGGATGGCCCTTGTCGTCAAGTGGGCGAGGGGTTCGTGGGGGCTAATCGCATAGGCAATGTACTGTTTGACAGGGTGGGCGGGGTTGGGCCATATTGAGCATACGTTTGGGTCTACGATGAACCCAGGGACATTTCAGGTGGTCGAACTAATGAGTGACAGCGATAGTACCTACACCATCAAGCCCTTTCCACCCATTCGGCAAGCCACGATCGACGTGCTGGATGCGGCCAGCCGGAAACACATGATTCATGGCCTGGTGGAAATAGACGTAACCAAACCGCGCCAGCGCCTTCAGCAACTCAAGGAAACAATCGGCGAGTCCGTTTCTTTTACGGGTTTCATCATCTACTGCTGCGCAAAAGCGGTGGACATGAACAAGCATATGCACGCGTACCGCGATTGGCGCAATCGGCTCGTCCTGTTTGATGAAGTGGATGTCAGTACAACGGTAGAGCGTGTGGTGGATGGACGCAACGAGGTCGTTCCCACAGTTATCAGGGCGGCAAACCACAAGTCTGTTCAGGAAATCCACCAGAAAATCAGGCAGGCCCAAGCTGAAAAGGTGGAAAAAGCCCAGGTCTTTGAGGTTGTTCAGTGGTATTTGGCGATCCCCGCGTTTGTCCGTCGCCTGTTCTTTCGCATCCTCGGCCAATCGCCCCAGCTTATGAAGAAGAATGGCGGCACGGTCATGGTAACCTCGGTGGGCATGTTCGGTAACGGAGCAGGCTGGGGAGTGCCGATTGCCAGCCATACTCTCAACATCACCGTCGGCGGGATTGTACCCAGGCCGAGGATGGTGGACGGACAAATAGAGAACCGAGAGCACCTTTGCCTCACCTTTAGTTTCGATCACGACATTATCGATGGGGCACCAGCCGCGCGGTTTATCCAGCGGTTCAAGGAACTGGTGGAGAACGGCGACGGGCTGTTCGAGGAATGGCCCAGCCGCGACTGATTGCCGCCTGACCCTGGATACGAGCGGCCTTGTAAATGATGGTTGCTCATGCACGCGAGATAATACAAGGCCTCCGGTTCTTTCATCCTTTCGTGCGAGATGGTCCCCAGACGGGCGCTTTTCACTTGCCAAGCCCGCGCCGCTGCGCTATTGTATCCCTGCATCCCATCAATCGTCTTTTTCCAGGAGGTGACCTCATGGCCATCGGCGCGCTGCTGCATCTGTCGGGTATCTGGAAGCTGGCCCGCGACCCGCAGAACGTGGGTCGGGCCGAACGCTGGTTTGAGGTTCCCCGCCCCGAGGCCGAGGATGTGCCCGTGCCGGGCATCATCCAGCAGGTTTTCCCCGGCTATCATGGCGTAGCCTGGTATTGGCTCCGCTTTTCGGGCAAGCTGGACGTACAGCCGGGCCAGCGTTGCCTGCTGCGCTTTGGCGCGGTAGACTACCTGGCCGAGGTATGGCTCAACGGCCAGGCGTTGGGCGGGCACGAGGGAGGAGAGACCCCCTTCGAGTTGGACGCGACGGCGGCCCTCCGCCCCGGCGCGGAGAACCTGTTGGCTGTGCGCGTGCTCAACCCCACCAACGATTCCATCGACGGCTACAAGCTGGACGAGATTCCCCACCGCAACAAGGTCGTGCCACCCCGCATCGGCTCATCGTTTAACCAGGGTGGCCTCTTGGGACCGGTGGAATTGCGCGTGCTGCCCGCTGTGCGCATCGCCGACGTATTCGCCGCGCCGGACGTGGCCCGCGGCGCCTTTCGCGTGCAGGTGACGCTGCGCAACGACACCCCCGAACCGGCGTCCGCCCGCCTGAGCGCCACTATCGCCCCGGCCCACGCCGCGGGAGATGCCATCGAATCTGCCTGGGAGCAGGCGGTGGAAATGGTCCCCGGCGAGTCGCTTTATACTCTGGACTTGCACCTGCGCCAGCCCCACCTGTGGGACCTGGATGACCCCTACCTGTATCAACTTGCCCTGCGGCTGGAGGGCAAGTTGGGGGCAGGGGAAGAGGTCGCGCACGCGTACAGCCTGCGCTGCGGGCTGCGCGATTTCCGCGTGCAGCGCGGCTTTTTCCGGCTCAATGGGCGGCGCGTCTTCTTGCGGTCCACCCACACTGGCAACCATTTCCCCATTGGCCAGCAGATACCGGTGGACCCCGATCATATGCGCCGCGATCTGATTAACGCCAAGGCCACCGGCTTTAATATGGTGCGTTTCATCGCCGGGATGCCCATCCCCGAGCAACTCGACTTGTGCGACGAGCTGGGCCTGATGGTGTATGAGGAGTGCTATGCTGCCTGGTGTCTGGCCGACTCGCCCCAGATGGCCGAGCGCTTTGACCAGGCCACTACCGAGATGGTGCTGCGCGACCGCAATCACCCCTGTGTGACCATCTGGGGGCTGCTCAACGAGACGACAGACGGTCCCGTATTTCGCCAGGCGGCCGGATTCCTGCCCAAACTGCGCGCGCTGGACGACTCGCGCCTGGTACTGCTGGGCAGCGGACGCTGGGATTGCCAGTGGAGCATCGGCTCCGTCAGCAACCCGGGCGGGCGCGAGTGGGAGCATGTGTGGGGGGTAGAAGCGCCTGACGCCGAGCCTGCGCCTTATGACTGGAAGCTGGGCTATCCCGGGGGCTATTTCCGCCATGCGGGCGACGCCCACGCTTACCCCAGCGTGCCCCACACGCCAGAGACGGACCGCTTTATCCGGACCCTGGGCAAGGGCAGCCGCCCGGTGTTTTTGTCCGAGTATGGTATCGGCAGCCTGTTCAACGTCATCCGCGAGGCGCGCGGGTTCGAGCAGGCTGAATCGCGGCGGCAGGCGCGCCAACTGGGTGGCGTTGATCCTCGGCCAAGCGTGCCCATCCGCCCCGACCTGGAAGATGCCGCCTGGCTGCGCGAGATGGGCAACCGGCTGGCGGGGGACTGGGAGCGCTTGAGCTTGCAAGGCGTGTATCCCTTCCCGGAGGATTTCCTGCGCGACAGCCAGCGCCTGCACGTCCGCCAGCGCCTGATGGGGTTTGATCTGATTCGCGCCAACCCGCAGTTGTGCGGTTATAACCTGACGGGCATGCTCGATCACGGCATGACCGGCGAGGGGCTGTGGACCTTTTGGCGGGAGTGGAAGCCGGGCATTGCGGACGCGCTGGCCGATGGGTGGGCGCCGCTGCGCTGGTGTTTGTTTGCCGACCCGCTGCACGGTTACCTGGGCCGCCCGCTCCAGATCGAGGCAGTGCTGGCTACCGAGGACGTGCTGCCGCCGGGCGAGTATCCCGTCACGGCGCGCATCGCTTCTAGTCATGGTGGCATTGCCTGGGAGCAGCGCACTGCGGCCCGCATCCCGGCCCTGAAGCCGGGCGAAGATGGGCCGCTGGCCGTGCCAGTGTTGCAGGAGGAAATAACGTTGCAAGGCCCGGCGGGCGCCTATACGCTGGCCGTCGAGTTGGAGCGCGGCGGTTCCCCGGCTGGTGGGCGGCTAGGCCTGCACCTGAGCGACCCTGGCGACCTGCCGCGCGTGCAGGCGACGGTTAATGCCTGGGGCGTGGACACTCGCGTGCAGCGTTGGCTGGCCGCTCGCGGGGTCACCTGCCACCCGCTGACGGATGGCTCGAACGTGGCGCCCGGCGTGATCCTGGTGGGCGATCCGGGCGAGGCGGGGCAGGAGGCGGGCTTGTGGCGCGATGTAGTTACGCGCATCCTGACCGGCAGCGTGGCGGTGTTCCTATCGCCCGCGGTATTTCGGCGGGGCGATGATCCCGTGGGCTGGCTGCCGCTGTCCCGCAAGGGGCGCTGCTATGCTTTCGGCGATTGGCTCTATCACAAGGAGTGCGTAGCCAAGGCCCATCCGGTGTTCGCCGGGTTGCAGGCGCCGGGCATCATGGATTGGGACTATTACGGGGCGGTGGTCCCGCACGATCTGTTCGACGGTCAGGACACCCCCACCGAAGTGATGGCGGCGGCGATTGCCGTGAGCTATCCCTGTCCGGGCGGCTATGCGTCGGGCGTGCTGATGGGGGCCTATCCCCTGGGCGCGGGACGCTTTGTGCTGAATACCCTGCGCATCCTGGATCAGGTGGACCGCCATCCGGCTGCGGATCGGTTGCTGCTGAACCTGATCGCCTATGCGCTGGGCCACGCCCGCACCGCGCCCGCCGATTTGCCCAACGACCTGCCCGCGCAACTGGCGAATCTGGGATACGCGTAACAGCGCGCATGTCCGGTGGCGCGCTGACGGGCCAGATTGGGAGGGGAGGCCGCTAAAGGATGGTTACGGATTCCCCTGTTGCTGCCGAACGATAGGCTGCGTCGAGGATACGCACGACGTTGATGGCCACTTCCATCTCAACCTGGATAGGCTCTTCGCCGAGAATGGCGCGCACAAAGTTGCGTGGCACCGGGGAAAAGACATCCACTGGCGACGGCAAGTCGAGCGCGCGAGGTTGCGGCTCCCCCTCCAGCCAGATGTGAGCCATGCGTCGCATCGCCTCGACGATGAACACCCCCCGATCGCCCAGGATCTGGGTCCCCAGGGAAGCCATGCCTGCCGGAATCAGGCCGGTAGCCGAGACGTTGGCCAGCGCGCCACTGCCAAAGCGTACCGAAATAGTATCCACTACGTCCACTGCCAGGTCGAGCTTGTTCATGTACGCAAAGACGCTCGTCGGGCGCAGCCCGGTGATGTACAACAGCACACTAAAAGCGTGCGAGGTCTGGCCGTGACCCTCGCCACCGCCGGCAATCTCTGGGTCGGAATAGGAGGTGGCATCTGGGGGGAAGGAGTCACCATCCTGGGGCGTGGCAAAGAGCGCTGCGACATCGCCTCGATAGAGATCGTAGCAACGCTGCGAATAGTCATGGGTCATCAATTGGATTTGTCCCAGGGCGCCGGAGCGTACCTGGCGGCGGGCCTCGATGTTCCAGGGATGGAAGCAATTGGGCGAGGAGACCGAGAGGATAAGCCCTTTGGCACGCGCGATTGCCCCCAGTTGCTCAGCCTGGGCGGCGCGCAAGACGAAGGGCTTTTCCATGAGCACATGCAATCCGTGTTCTAGAGCGTAGCGTGCCTGTTCATAGTGCACGTTCGGAGTGGTGGCGATGATCACGCCGTCCAGCTTGCACTCGTCAATCATGCGCTGGTAGTCGGAATAATGGCGCGGCACGCCGAACCGTTCGGCGCGCTGGCGAGCCTTATCGATACTGCGGCTCTGCACTGCCACAATCTCGGCCTTGTCATCTTTCAGAAGAGGCTCCAGGTGACCTACTGTGCCCCACCAGCCAACTCCGATGATCCCGATACGCGCCTTCCCTTTGGCAGCCATGCGACCTCCCACTGATACGCCGTAATGAGACCTAGACCTCTCCAGCCATACACAACGCTCCCATATGGACGTTGCGCGCTATGCAATAGTATTGCACCATATAATTGTACAATACCGAAAAGACTATCGCAACCGATCCATACCTAGCATCTTACACAACCATGTTGCATAAAATGACTGTTAGTATCATTCTTACACGAACTCGAACGTTTTGTCAATGGCTAAAGCGGTAATGCTGTCAAAAGCATTGACAAAGAAGCAACGGTATTGTATAATTCGTGCAAGGGTTCTACTGTGAGGGCAGATGATCAGCCAATCGTCGAAAGCCAAAGGCAGCGTAATCCAGGCGTTGGATCGGGGTCTGCAGTTGATCGAACTGATCAGCCAGGCATCAACTCCTGTGCCGCTGGCGCAGTTGGCTCGTGAGCTGCATGTGAATCGCAGCACTGCTCATCGCCTGCTCGGCACGCTGGTGGCTCACGGCTATATCCGCCAGGACCCGGTGACCAAGCACTATAGCCTGGGCCTCAAGCTGCTAGAGTTGGGTCGTCATGTGATCGATGATCTGGACCTGTATGCCCTCGCCAGACCTTTCCTCAAGGCGCTGGTCCAGGAGAGTGGAGAAGGGGTCAGCCTCGTATCGCTCTCCGGCACTCAGGGGATCTGCCTCGACCATGAGCCGAGTTCCGCCGCGTTGGCGGTGACTACCAATATTGGCAGTTGCTTCCCGTTACACGCAACGGCAGCCGGTAAAATCCTGTTGGTTGGGCTGCCACCTGAACAGAGCCAGGAACTCTTGGAGCCAAGCTCTCTCATACCCTACACGCCTCATACAATCACCCATGTACCGGCGTTGATGCGCCACATCAATCTCGCTCGGGAACGGGGCTATGCCGTGGACGATGAGGAACGGTATCAGGGAGTACGTAGCGTCGCTTGTGCGGTGTATGACCATCATCAACAGGTCGTCAGTGCGCTCAGCCTGGGAGGGCCTAGCGTGCGCGTCAGTTTGGATCGCATTCCGACGCTGGCAGCAGCCGTAGGCCGGACGGCTGCGCAAATCTCGGAAGCTCTGGGCTGTAAGAGCTACCCTCAGCTAGTTTGCAGTGAACGAATATCTGTCGATGATATGGCCCCATCCGCAGGGGAATCAAGTCATCCAAGATTGATAGCCGCTTTCTAAAATAGCCGCTCTCCACAGCATTTTCTCGAGTGATCGGTTTTACGCTCAGAAGACTGCGTCTTGACTGGGTTTGGGTACCGTCTGGATGGAGGTGCAGCGCATGGCGACCAATGATCGTTCGCTTCTCATCAAGGCTTCGTCGCGTCGTCAGCGTATGTGGCGCGAGAACCTCGAGGGATGGTTTTTCATCTCTCCGTTCCTGATAGGGTTCCTTGTCTTCACCGCACGTCCTTTTATCACCGCGATCTACTATAGTCTCAACCGCTACGATTTTTTATCCCCCCCGATGTGGGTTGGTTTGCAGAACTATCAAAGGCTGTTCTCCGACCCCAGGATATTCGAGTGGCTCGGCTGGACAACTGCGTTCGCTATCTTTTCAGTGCTCGCGTCCATGATCATCGGGTTGATCCTGGCCCTCATTGCCAACACCGAGGTCAGGGGCATTGCAGTTATTCGCACGGTCTATTACTTGCCCAGCCAGCTGAACCCGGTCGCCATGGCTTTCGTCTGGGGCTGGTTGTTCAGCCCGCAGGTTGGCCTGTTCAACTACGCTCTCTCGTTGGTCGGTATCCAGGGACCGGACTGGCTGAGCGACCCGAACTGGCTCTTGCCGGCGACGGTGATCATGATGGTTTTCGGGGCCGGTGGCTCCATGATCATCAATCTGGCTGGCCTAAAGGGAATCCCCGACACCTTCTACGAGGCTGCCCAACTGGACGGCGCTAGCTCGTGGCAGATGCTTCTCCGTATTACGCTCCCGCTCTTGTCCCCTACAATCTTCTTTAACCTGGTAATGGGCATTATCGGCGCTCTTCAATCTTTCACGACGTTATACCTGTTGCTCGGGCCGCGAGCGCCGGTTTATATGGTGCAACTCTATCTGGTGGCCTTTGATCGACTCAATATTGGTTACGGCTCTGCGATGGCGTGGGTGCTATTTTTCTACATTGTGTTTCTGACAGCACTCGTCTTTCGCTCATCGGCTTTCTGGGTGCACTATGAGTCGGCACGCGCACGTTAAGCCCATGTAGTGGCGGGCGCACCCTGGTAGCCCAACAGGCCGTATTCGTTCTGTTACCTATTGAGCGAACAGGGGGGCGCAACCCGCTGATTCTTTCTTGGGAAAGGGGGTAATGCCGATCTAAAAAAGACCGTTGCGGAACGTACAGCGTCTAACCGAGATGTAGTATTTTTCTCTGGCATCAAGAAGGAGAAACAAGGTGTCTCACAGGTCACTCAGTCGGCGTCTTTTCCTACGTTTGAGCGCGCTGGCAGGCGGAACGGCCTTGATTGCTGCTTGCGCTCCCCAGGTGGTCAAGGAAACGGTGCTCGTCGAGAAAGAGGTCGAGAAGATCGTCAAGGAGACGGTGGTTGTCGAGGGGGAGGTAACGGAAAAAGAAGTTGTCAAAGAGGTTGTGGTGACGGCCACCCCTCCGCCCAAAGCGGCCCTCCAGGCGGTTACGTTGGATTGGTGGAACCCACCCTTGAGCGAGGCGGCGATCAACAAGGCCGTCGAGATTATGGACCAGCCCCAGATCAAGTTCCAGGTGGTCAACTTTGCGGACTATCTCAACAAGCTCAAGGTGGCCTTTGCAGCCGGAAGCGGCCCGGACATGTTCAGGATGAACGTGCCCTCGGGCAAGTTCTGGATGGCCAAGGGAATTCACCTGAGCCTCCAGCCGTGGATCGATGGGAACCCCGAGTATTCCAAGGCTGTGGAGTCCTTTGTACCGGCTACGCTCACGTCCTACTCCTTACGTAACGAGCTGATGGGTATTCCCATCGGCGCCGAAACATCTTTGGGGTATTTCAACCGGGATTGGTTTGATAAGGAAGGCATTACGCCGCCCGACGAGCAGGACTGGACCTGGGATACGCAACTAGAGACGATGAAAAAGCTCACCAAGGGCGAGGGGGCGGACCAGGTTTATGGCACGATGGTCAACGCGCATACCCAATCGGGATTGCAGGAGTTTATCTATGCCACCGGCGGGCGAATCATCAGTGACGACGGTCTCAATGCCGCTTGCGGCTCCCCCGAGATGATCGAGGGAATGAAGTGGGCCGTAGATCTGGTGCAGGAGCACAAGGTCTCGCCCGAGGCGACCGCTTGGACTCAATCCTCCGGGTTCAACTACTGGTCCGCCTGGTGGAACTGGAAGATCGCCTACGTCGCCACCGGCGAGTGGGGTTGGTGGATTCTGCGCGATCAGCAACTCGCGGACAAAAAGTTCAAGATCGGGTTCGTTGAGCCGCCCAAGCATCCCACGACCGGGTTACGCGGCGCGCAGAACCACACCATCTGCATGGCGATCTACTCCAAGACGCGCTATCCCCAGGAAGCAGGCGCCCTGCTAATGCCCTTCCTGACCAAAGAAGTGCAAGAGCTCATCCCGCCCGAGTTCTTGCCGGCGCGCACGGATGCACAGGATGGCTTCTATAAGGGCGAAGGGGCTGAGGAGATCAGGCCGGTGATCGAGGCCACTCAGGAATACAGTGTACCCTACCCCGCCACTTCGCTTGATGAAGCGACTGTAGGTCTCTTCTGGCAAGCAGCGCAACAGATGCTGGCCGGGACACTACCCGTCGAAGAGGGTTGCCAGCAGGTCGAGAAAGAGATCAACGACACCCTGCAAAGGGCCGCGGCTGGAATGTAGACCTGTATTCTACGTTTCCTGGACCTCTGCAAGTTGGAGAATGGAGGTCTTGGTTCTCGCTGACGCGGACACGATCCCAGATGGGACCAGCCCTGCGCCAGCGAGAACCTGATGTTCGGTAGGGTGTCCGAAGAGGGGGAGAGATGAGCCAACAGATAGCGGCAGGCGTGGCATCAGCATCGGACGAGGATCTGCGAGCCTACAAGCTCGCCAGGCGAGTGCGGCTTGGGCGCAAGCTCGGTCGCTGGCTACGAGTGGCGGTGCTAATCATCGGAGCACTTGTTCTATCCATTCCTGTACTGTGGATGTTAAGTACCTCTCTGAAGGATGCAAGTGAGGTCTATCGCTATCCTCCGGATATCCTCCCACGCAATCCAGTCTGGTACAACTATATCGAGGCATTCACTTACGAAAACCCGTGGGGTACTGGCAACGTAGGTCTGAGTAACTTGCCGATGCTACTGCTGTTCACCAAGAACACAATCCAGATAGCATTGATTTGCGTAATCGGTAGCGTATTCTCAAACTCGCTGGTTGCCTTCGGTTTCAGCAGACTAAGGTTCTGGGGGCGTGACGTATTGTTCGCCATGATGCTGGCCACGATGATGCTTCCCGGCCAGGTGACCATCATCCCGATCTTTGTGATGTTCCGCAGTTTCGGCTGGTTGGATACCTACTATCCGCTGACTGTGCCCTCTTTCTTCGCGAGCGCCTTCTACGTCTTCTTGTTCCGGCAACATATCATGACGTTACCGGTCGAGATGGACGACGCCGCGCGCATCGACGGCTGCAACAGCTTTGCCATCTTCTGGCGGATCATCCTGCCGCTCAGCCGCCCGATCGTGACCACTATCGCGCTCTTTACATTCGCCGGTACCTGGAACGACTATTTCGCGCCGCTGATCTATCTCAACTCGTTCGAGAAATGGACGATTTCGCTGGGGCTGGCCAACTATACCAGCGTGCTGGGCGCAGGGGCCCAGGTCACGCCCTACCATTTATTGATGGCAGCCGCCCTCGTCGTCTCGCTGCCGATGATCCTGATCTTTCTCTTCTTCCAGGGCACGTTCGTCCGCAGCATCGTACTGACTGGGCTCAAGGGTTAGGAGAATAGATGATGACAGGCGAGAATGATTACGCCAGCCGCACCGATAGCCTGGAAACCAAGCTCGGCCTGCTGCGCGCCGCGGTGGTGGCGGGGCACTATGAGCAGGCCATGGCGCTGACCGATCAGATCAAGAATGGCCTGGCCTACGAGCGCCAGGTCAAATCCGGCGGGGGGGTGCCCGTGCTGGATGCCACTGGCGTCCAGGACACAGGCACGCTTCCTCGGCCCTGGGCCGAGTGGGCCAGGGGCTGGGCGAATTGCCAGACGTTGGTGCTGAACGAACTCACCGGTCTGGACCGCCATATCGAACCAATCGACTTGCCAGTTTCCTTACCGGCTGCCAGGGTCGTGTCGCTTGCCCGTGAGGCGCGCCTGGCACAGGTAGACGATGCGACAGGAACGCTTTGCGAGGTTCCCTGCCAGATCTACCAGGAACGACGCCGAGGCCAAGAGGTTGTGGCCCGGCTGGTATTCCTGGCGACGGTACCGGCCCACGGCCGGGCCACATTGCTCCTTTTCACCGGCAACCCCGATGCCGAGATCCCCAGCTATCCCACTGACCTGCGGGTCAGTGGCGAAGGGTTCGGCCTCGATGTCGAAAACACCTATTACGCAGCCGCCTTGTCGCGCCAGATGGGCCAGCTTGAGCGCCTGAAGTACAAGAATGGGAGCGCGATGGAGCTCTTTGCTGGCGGCAATGGTCACGGCGAGCCGGGCAACATCGATTGGGCGCACGACTATCTGGCGTCCAATCACTTTCAAAAGTTCCGTGTCACCAATTGGGCCACTTGCCCCAACTACGAGGTAGTGAGTGGGCCACTCTGTGTCAGCGTGCGGCGTTGGGGTTTTCCTCATAGCCCGGTACATCCCCTATTCACCCCCGCACGCATGCATATCGATGTGACCTACACCTTCTATGCGGGCACCCCCTATTTCCTCAAGCAGGGGCGCATGGAGATGATGCGCGATTATTCCCTGAATTACCTGCGCGATGACGAGTGGGTGTTCAGCGGCTATCCTTTTACCGATGCTCTCTGGATGGGGCCTGATGGGCGATTGATCGAAGGCGAACCACCGCAGACGCAGCACGATGACCTGTGGGGCGTTGGGTTTTTCAACCGCTTCACCCGCGATGTCTTTATGGCTCTGCATCTGGAACACGAGGCCGAGGGCTTTCCCGGGGCACTGCACCACGCCGGAGCGCCTTATGTGAACTATGATTGCTATGCCCAGCTTTGGAGCCGCTGGGCTGCGCGCGATGATCCGTTCTTTCCTGCTGGTTCGGTGCTCAAGCAGCGCAACGCCTATCTGGTGTCGTCCTATCCCAAGGAAGGCGGAGCAGCCGAGGTGGAGCGGCTCTGGAAACTCTTGCGTGCGCCCCTGCAGGCCAGCCAGGGCGAACTACCGTCAATACAGGCGCAGGCTGGCATTGGCCGCCTGGCACGCCCGGGGGAGTGCGGCGATAGCTCGATCAGCAAGGCGGCAATCTGGGCGGCGCTGCGCGAATGCCGCGATGATATGCTGTACACGGCTAACGCCAACGTCGTAGACCTGGGCTATATCCGTGACGTCTCTGTCTGGGGCAGCACGGTGCGGGTCTTGATGACGATGCCTCACCAAGGTCGCCCGCGCTATCTCTATCTGGGAGACCCCATCCGTAGGCGATTGAGCCGTATTCCGGGCGTAGATCAGGTGTTGGTAGACCTGACCTGGAATCCTGCCTGGTCGGCGAACGATCTGACAGATCAGGGATGGGCCGATCTCGGATTGGAGCCTGCTAATCGCTGAACAGGGCATTGTGTGCCGCCGAATCAACACGGTCTTGGAGGTAATCCATGCGCGTGCTCGTTACTGGGTCAGCCGGTTTCGTCGGCCAGGCAGTCATGGAAATTCTGGCGCAAGAGCATCAGGTACGTGGTTTTGACATAACACCTACCCCTGGCGCGACAGACCAGGTGGTCGGTGACATCGCCGATTTTGCTACCGTCACCAAGGCAATGGATGGCATCGAGGCAGTGGTCCACCTGGCGATGGCAGGAGGGGAACACGCGTACGAGACTCCCGAACTCCCCATGCGCGTCAATGTGCGGGGGGCTGCGAATGTGCTCGAAGCGGCGCGCCGGGCGGGTATCCAGCGCGTGGTACACATGAGCAGCGGCGCGGTAATCACCGGGTACAGTCGCGACACGTTCATTCACGTCGAACTCCCCTACAAGTTCAGCGGCATGTATTGCCTCACCAAAGCGCTGCAGGAACATCTTTGCCGCCAGTATGCCGTCGAGTATGGCATGACCATTGTGGCCCTGCGGCCCTGGTCGGTAGTAGATGGATGCACCATGACCCACAAGAATGGCCAGCCCGTGACCTATAACCACGGTTACATGGGCCTCGTTTCGCGTGATGACCTGGGCCACGCCTGCAACCTCGGTTTGCGTGCAAACCTGGTGGGCTTTCAGCCCTTTCACATCATGGCGACGGATGAGGCCGAACCCTGGTTCGATATGGAACGGACTCATCGCATCCTCGGCTGGTACCCCAACCATACTTTTGTGAGTCTGAAAACCCAATCTAGCGGATCGTAGGGAGGAAAACCCATGCGTCTGCGCCCGTTGATGTTCGTGTTTCCGCCGTTCGATTTCCTGGCCGACGAGCATGTGCAGGACGAGTTGCTGGCTGGTGGCGTGCGCGATCTGATGCTTGGCTATTTTCGGTTGTTCGACGATTACCCCAGCGCGGGCTATGTTGTGCCGCCGAATACGTCGGGGCCAACCCCTAACTGGTGGTCGTTTTTCGAGGACCGCCCGGAGCGCGACAATCCGGTGCCCACGGGGTTCCTCGCCAGCGGGCGCTTGGTGCGCGATTATTTCGCTACCCCGCGTCGTGGTCGGCTGGTTGCCCCGTTCCATGCCACCGAGCGGCTGTATGCGGGGATGGGGGTCATCCCTCCCGACTTGCCTGCCGGTATTGAAGACAAGGCCGAACGCTTGCAAGAGTTGGTTCGCCAACTGACCGCCAGAGGCATCCGTGTTTACACGTTTGGCTCCTCGGATGGAGTCCCAGAGTGGCTGGATGAGCAGCCCTACTGCATCAACAATCCTCGCTATGATGCCTACATCGGGGCGCGCCTGCAGGATTACTACTTGCACTTTCCCACCATCGCAGGCGTCGTCACAGATGGCCCCGGATACGGCTACGAGATCACCCCGGGATTTCGCGGCGGTGGGCAGCTTTTCGCGCCCCTGTGTACCTGTCCGCATTGCCAGGCCAAGGCTGCCGCACTGGGGACCAATCTGGACGCGATGCAAGCTGCTGCCGATCATCTGCAACAAATGCTCCACAGCCTGACCCCTGCCCAGGTCGATCTGCTCCTGGAGAGCCAGGAAGGGATGCTCGATGCCATCGACCTGCTGATGGAGGATCCCCATCTGGTCGATCTGCTGCGTTTCAAGACTGCTTCGGTCACTGATTCGATTGGTCGCGTATATCGCGCCGTCAAGGCAGCCAACCCCAGGCTGGAATATGGGATCTGCCCGCGCCTGCCCTGTTTTGCGCCGATGCAGGGCGTCAATTTGTATCAGCTTAGCCAGGTCACCGATTTCATCCAATCCAAGCACTACCTCTGGATGGAAGGGATTGACGGTTTTCGCGGTACGCTGGCCCGCTACGTGCAGACCTTGCGCGCCTGGAGCCCAGACGTGGACGAAGCGCGCCTCGAGGCGCTGATCTGCCGCGCGCTGGGGGTGCGTTTGCCCTCGGACTATCGCATCGCCGATTTCGCGCAGCCGGGGCCCAAGGCGTTCTTTGACGAGATCGTTTACCGCGAATCGCGCAAGATGTTGCAGCGTATGGGCGACGTGCAGCGCATCTCGCCGTTCGTTGGTCTGGAGCACGGGGGAATCTGGCTGACGCCCGAGGAGTTGCGCTATACGCTGCAGGCGATGGTGGATGCTGGTCTGACACGGTTCACCTATTACGTTTTGAACAGCATCACCGATGACATCTGGGATGTGATTACCGAGTTCACCGCATGAGCGCGCGGCGCTAACCCGATTCGGCCCTATCCAAGACTCTGGCTAGTGAATCCCAACCTTGGTGGTTAACGGCAACTTGGTCACCTGATGGAGAGAGAACGGATATGAAAATCTGGATGGATGTGATGCGCGAGTTGGAATACTTGCTGGGTGATTACGAGCCCATCCTGGATGCCTGGGAAGCTGGTGGGGTGGATGGTCTGGTGATCGGGCCATTGAGCTTTGGCACGCAAAAGCTCGTCTTGGGCACGCATTTCGTGGACACCCCAGAGCCTCCTATGGCCACCTTTGACCCCAATCCACAGGTTTACCGACGCCTTGGCGTGGAACCGCCCCCGCCGCCCGAAAACTCGCACCCTGACCAGAGAGCCCAACTCGAGCGTCTGCTGACAGCGGTCAAGCAGCGCGGATGGACAGTGTATATCTTCCAGGCGCATTGGGGAGCTGGCCCCGGAGGCAGCGGGCCGATTCTGGCGGACGAGCGTAGCCAGGCAGCTTACCACGCGCGCATGATTGACACTCTGGAACACTATCCGATGGTAGATGGCGCAGTCATGGATGGCCCGGAATGGGGCTATGAGATCGCGCCGCATCACCAGAACCACCGCTCGTACATTTTCAACGACCTGCCAGAGAGCATGGCAGGCAAATGTGCCGCCCTGGGCTGTGACTATCAAGCTCTGGTAGCAGCCAAGGATCGCCTGTTCGCGCGCTTGCATCAGCTTGATTCCCGGCAGGTCGTGCAACATGCACATGGCGGATGGTTGGGCGCCTCGTCATTCCTTGGAAACGACCCCGACCTGCTGGCCTGGATGCGCTTCCGCAGCGAGTCCATGACCGGCTTCTTTCGGGGAGTGCGCCAATGTCTGGACGCTGAGATGAGTCGCCGGGTCAAACTGGGAGTGGGTCCGCGCTCGGCGGCCTTTGCCCCCCTGTGTGGCTATGATATGCCCGCGTTGGCTGCCTTCCTGGATATCTTGCTGCCCAAACATTATTTCTGGCAACACGGCTTTGATGGCCTGGTGGGCACGGTATTTCGCTATGTCGAGACTCTGACCCACTGGAACCCTGGGCTGACCGATGCCGATGCTTTGCTGATTGTTGAGAGCCTCTTTGGCCTGGTACTGCCCGGCGTGCAGAACCGCAGCGATCTGGACGAGGCCCTATCCCCCGCCTTCTACGAGCAAATTGTGTCCCAGGAGACGCGACGAGCCCTGGCGGCGGTGGACGATCCTGCGCGCATCGTGCCGTGGGTGGATGCCGGACGTTTTCCTCACGACGGCGACCCGATGTCGGCCGGGGACCTGCGCAAGCTGCTCAAGGCTGCCGAGGCCGCCGGGCTGCAACGGTTCGTCTACCACCACGCGGGCAATCTGACCGCCGGAGAGTGGGCGGTCATGAGCGAGCTTTGTGGTAAGCCCTGGCGACCTCTGGAAAGTAGCTATCGCCCAGCGGATCAACTGGTTCTGTGAGCTCGTGGCTTTCGTCCACTCCAGGGGCGGGATAGAGGTCGCGGCACCTCTCCCGCCCCTGTTCTTGCCGAAATGCTGCCGTCAGTTCCCATCGGGCCTATCGCGTCTATCCCAGGCTGACCGCAGGCTGCTATTTCCGTTTTGCGCGCAGTATCTGTGGAGAGAGGAAATCCTCTGTGGTCAGCCCGCTGTCAGTGATCCACTGCTCGACCTCTGGGGTCATGCCGAGCCTGGCGCAGTTGTGGGCATCGGAACCAAAGGTAAAGCGCACCCCCAACGACCTGGCCAGGGAGACAATCTCCCGGTATACCGTGGCATAGTTGGGCAAGCTGGGCGCGGTCAGGCTCGAGGCATTCACTTCCAGCGCCACGCCGTTGCGCGCAGCCAGGCCCAAGACATCGCGCAGCCGGGCCTTGTCCATGGCATCATAGATGGCGCGCAGATCGCCGATCACGGACTCGTTATCGGAAAAGGGATGTGCCACCGCATCCAGCCAGGGTTTGCGCACCACAGATTCGAGCATCACCAACATGTGCGCGGCCACATCGTGGGGGGCCTTGCTGGCCGGCTGTGGCACCCCGGGCAGGTGATAGTGCGTGGTGGGGACCAGAACAAAGTCCAGCTCTCTCGCCATTGCCTCGCTAACGCCCACCCACTCGGTGGACATGGTCTCGGTTTCGCATCCGATGAAAACATCGCAACCCTGTGTGGCGGGCAAGCGATCCAATTCCAGGCGCAGGTTGTGTAGGATCGCCTTCCCAGAGCCTTTGTAGTAGAGAACCACACCGGGCGAGGTGGGGTCTTCTACAAAGTGATCGGTAAAGACCAGCGCGCGTAGGCCGATCTCCTCAGCGCGTTGCAGGTGGCGCTGGGGGGAGGCCACCGGGCGGTTGGCCTGGTCCATGCCGTGGGCGCATGGCGAGTAGTACGTATGCATGTGCGAGTCAAAAAGTAGCAAGATCGTGTCCTCCAGTGAGTGTCATGGTGTTCTGTAGAGCGGACTTGCGCTCGGGCCAAACAGTGAGCCTATTTGCCAATGGGACGGGCAGGAGATGGTGGCCTGCAAGATGGTATGTCCTGATTACGAGAACTTTATGGCGTACAACTCGGCGGTGCGTATCCGAAATCGTAGGGTCACGGGAGAGCCATCGGTATGGCCCAGGTCCGTCTCTCCGCGCCAGGAGACCACATGGTCCAACTTGTCGCCGCTCAGATAGTCGCAATCCTCGAAAGAGCGCCCTGGCAACATGTGACCGTCCGCGCCCAGAGCCTCTACCTGGATATAGCCCGCTGAGGTCGTCTTGGCGTTCAGATGTATGGTACGCCCGGTAAAGATCAGTGGGTAAAGGGCAAAGGTCCCCTCTTGCTCGGCCTTGAGAGCCACCAGGCGATCTTCAGGCCACCAGGCCCAGCCTAGAGACCCCAGGGGAGGGCGGCGCGGGTATTTGTGCGGGATAGGAGAGCCTTCGACCAACATGCCGGTGCGCCGCCCCGGCAACGGCACGAGGCCATATCCTGGGACTACCACGCCACCATCCCATGATCCCGCTGCACCGGGTCGTACAATCGGATCTGTCGGCGGCACCCAGCTCCAGACGACATTATCCGGGCTGCTGGCGAGATGCACCTCGAAATGGTCGTCGATCAGGCTCCAACGCATGGGGAACATGAGGTGATAATCCGTTGTGCCGGGCATCAGCGTCTTGCCATTGACGTACCACAGGTCATAGGGCTGTTGCGTCGCGTCCGGGCAAAATACCTCCTCCGGGAAGGAGAAATCGCGGAAATCGTCAGATACCGTGCGCCCGATGGAGCGTCGGCCCATGTACCACGTGCGCACATACGCCACGTACTGGCCGAGGTTCGCGTCATATGCGCAGATGTTGTGCGTATCGCTCACCTGAACCAGCAAGGGTTCCGTCATGGGCGTCCAATGCAGTCCATCCGGCGAAAAGCCGCCAAACAGAGCCGACACATGCTCGCGTCCGTCAGCCATTGGGTCGATGGCATCTGGGCGCCTGCGCCGAAACTCGGCCAGCTTGTCCTGGGTGATGGTTCCCAGATAGAAGGCTTTATAGCGAGCCTCGGCTGGGGCGGACGGGTCCCGGAACACGCAACCGCCGTGGTAGCCGGTTGCTGCGGTCAGGGGATGGCCGTAGACGACATTGTTCTCCTTGCTGCCCTCGTATTCCACCAACCCCAATCGGGGGAATGTCCAGTCCATCCCATCCTGAGATTCGGCATAGCGTACGATGTTTTGGCTCCCCATCCGTCTGTTGCCGATCTGGCTTCCAGGCCAGCAGTCCACCCAAAGCCGGTATAGCCCCTCCTCATAGAGGAGGCTGCCCCCGAAGAGGATGACGTCATTCCCTTGCGCCTGGATCACCGGCTCGGTGCGATGGGCTGGCTTGGCCTCCAGCGCGATGCCCAGGGGCATATCCCGATATTGATAGCGCACGGGTGGCACAGGATCAGTCGCCCACAGCGGCATCGGTTCATCATCTGGCCCGAGCCATTGATAGCCACCGTGGTTCACGTAGCGCCAATCATGAAAGTAGACGACGTTCGACGGCAAGTGGAAAGGCGGGGACTTGCCATGAAGTGGGGTTCGCATGAAATAGCCTCCTTCAGTCTCTTGAGATGTCTGGAATGGTCTCCAGTCTGCCGAACATAATGCGTCCCTTGCCGCCGACCCCTGGATCGCCCTGGGTGACGGTCAGGTAGATGGTGCCCTGATGCTCGCGAAATGTCGGGTATTGGAACGAACAATCGGTCTCAAAGCGATATTTACGTTCCCAGTGCACGCCGTCTCGTGAGACATCGACGTTGAAAACCGAACGGGCGACGCCGTGGATGCGGGTCGCCTCCTGCCAGCCAAGATAGTAGACCCCATTGAAGCGATCAAAGGTCGGCTTCGAGTTGGTGCCATTGGGCACTATAGCGCGATGCTCGCCGCGCGTCCATGTCTTGCCATCTCTGCTGGTAGTAAAGGTATAGTTGGTGTTCCCGCTATCCTGTCGGCAGATGGCCATCCAGGTGCCGTCCGGCAGCCGGTTCACCGCGGACTCGCTGAGTTGCAGCCCCTGCGGCTCGTTGTAGTGGCCGACGATCTCAAAGGTGTCCAGCGTGTCATGGACCAGGGCCAGTGCGTTCTGTCCGCCGGGGTAGTTATTGAGCGCGACATAGGTTCTGCCATCGAACACCTTGAACGAGTCGAACAGATAGAGACCGTAATCTTGCGCGGGCTTGCGAAAGCCGTGGGCAACGGCGTCCGCGTGGAAATGCTGTGGCTGCATGTCAAACACCCCGGCGGCGGTTTGGAGTCTGGCCTTGTGGACGCGTTGCTCAAAAGTCTGGGTGTCGAGATGTATGTCGATGAACCACGTCTGCGCCTCGCCCTGGCCCGGATGCTCGGTGGCAAAGTAGCAGCGCAGCGTTTGATCGTCCTTTGGGATGATCCGTGGCACAAAGCAGGCGCCAACTGGCAGCGTTGCGTTCGCGTACACCTGCCCCGATCGCGCAAATGGGATGATCCTTTCCACCGCCATCGACCCAAGATGGACGATGGACAGGGAGCAGTAGACCTCCGGCCAGGCAGCGCTCTCGCCGGGACGCACGTCGTTCACCTCTGCCACGATGTAGGCGCGGTCTTGGACCAGCGCCATCTCGGCGTCGTGCGCCCCTTTCACTTGTGGCGCGGTGACGGGGATGAGGCGTTCCAGTACCTCGCCCCCTGCTTGCCGGGGATTCCAGTCGGAGGATAAAAGTTTGTGATATGGCATATTCATCGCCCTCAGATTTTTTGGGACTCGTCAGAACTCATCGGATGCACAGCCTAGTGTACGGCACGGGGGCGGTGATCGTCAAAGGCAAGGCGACTGCCCCGCTTTTGCGCTTGACAGGCATATGGCGGGCACTATAATTCGCTCTATCCAGCCGTATGGTTTTATCCTCGCGCGCATGCCGTCAGGGTGTACGCGGGGAGCGGCTGTATCGTGTGTAGAAAGGAGGGGAACTATCAGACGGGCCTGTTGGCGTTTGGCCTTTTGTCGCAGACGCGGAAGCTAGCCCGCATCACCGCAAATTCATACCTGCTCTTTTGTTCTCCGACCCATGTTCCCTACCGGTGTGTTACTGAGGGCCACCCAGGGGCACATGGGCGTTAGGGTGCAGCGGGAAACGGCTGCGCCTCCCGTGTTTGGAAAGGAGAACGCAGCCAATGATCGCTCCTCGGATGGCTTCTTCGTGTTGCCTGGTTTGCACTACCCCTGGCGCGTTTCGCTGCGTTCTAGATCGCCCTAATCGGGTTCAATTACAGACGATCTAGGAGGCCCCCGTATGTTTCATCGCGTATCCCTTCTTGCTCTTGTCACGCTGCTTTTGCTTGGTCTGTCCCTGAGCGCCTGTCAGGCGCCGACCCCTACGCTGGTCCCTACACAGCCCCCTGCTGCCCAAGAAGCAGTTGCTGAAACCCAAGCCGCTCCTACTGAGGTCCCCCCGACGGAGGCAGCGCCTACGCAGGCGCCGCCCACCCCTACCGAGGTGGAGCAGGCTCAACCCGTTCTTACGGTTGTTGGCAAGCCCCTGACTCTGGCCGATTTGCAGGCCCTGGAACAGGTCGCCGTCGACGTAGAGGGCGAGTCGTACACGGGCGTGCGCTTTTTGGACGTGATCGAGGCTGGCGGTGTCACCGCCGAGACGCTGATCATGGTCGCCAGTGACGGCTATTCGTCTTACGTGGATGTGGCTGATCTCACGGACCAGTCGCTTCTGGCTTATAACCAAAGCGGTGGGGTAGATGTCGTGCTGCCCGGCGCGAGTCATAGCCAATGGGTGCAAGACCTGGTCGAGTTGCAGGTTGTCGCGGCTGAAGATACGCAGGAATCAGCGTCCGAATCCTCCACGGCTCAGCCGGAACCCGCGCCCACCCTGGCCGGTGGTCCGATTGAATTGACTGACTCGGCTGGACAGACGCTCAAGTTGGACAGCTTGCCCCAACGCATCGTTGTCGTGGGCCGTGGCCCCCATATGGTGTTGCACCTGCTCTACATGTTCCCCGATGCCCGTGAGCGCCTGGTGGGGATGGAATCCAAGAGCGCAACTTCGAACGATTTCGCGCGCGTTGTGGACCCCGATTTGGGCGACAGAACCATCCTGGCGGCGAACCCTGGGCCGGAGCAGATCGCTGCGCTCAACCCGGACCTCGTGATTATGCGGGGCACCATGATCGACCCTATGGGTGAATCGCTGGCCCAGATCGACATACCGGTGCTCTATGTGTGGATGGAAACGCCGGAGCATTTCATACAGGACGTCGAGAACTTGGGCGCGGTGCTGGGCAATCCCCAGCGCGCTGAGGAAATCGTTTCTTACTACCAGACCCGGCTGGACCGCCTGGCAGAGGGCATAGCCGGAATAGGTGAGGACGAGAAATCGCGCGTCCTGCTGTTAGAGTACAACGACCGAAACGGCGAGGTGGCCGTGCGCGTGCCCGCCAAGTCCTGGATTCAGACCGTCGAGGTGCAGACGGCGGGTGGCGCGCCGGTGTGGCTGGAGAGCGCCGCGCCGACGGACGGGTGGACGGTGGTGAACCTGGAGCAGATCGCCGTCTGGGACCCGGACAAGATTTTCCTCGTCATTTGGTACACCCTCGATCCAGAACAGGTGCTTGCGACACTGAAAGCCGATGCCAAATGGAGCGCGCTCAAGGCTGTACGAGAGGACCAGCTTTACGGTTTTCCGACGGACATTTTCGGCTGGGATTCGCCGGACCCGCGCTGGATTCTGGGTATGCAATGGTTGGCGACTCGCATCTACCCTGATCGCTTTGCCGACCTGGATATGACCGAAGAGGTCTACCAGTTCTTCGGCCAACTGTATGGGATGGATCAGGCAGCCATCGACGCCGAGATCATGCCCAAGGTCAAGCTGGATGTCCACTAGTCGCATTGCGCCGCGCCGTGGAATAACTGAGGCCGTCCACGGCGCGCCTCGATGGTTGGGGTGGTTGGTCGGGCTGGCTGCCCTGGCGCTGCTCGTTTCGCTGTTCCTGGGGCGTTACCCTGGTCCGTACTTGACGCGGCCCTCGGCCTTGATCGAGGATGAGTTGGGCCGTCGCATCGTGCTGGAACTGCGATTGCCGCGCATCCTGGCGGCCTTTATGCTGGGCGCTGTGCTCTCGGCTTCGGGGCTGGTTTTCCAGATGATCTTTCGTAACCCCCTGGTCGAGTCGGGATTTCTGGGGGTCTCGCAGGGCGCAGCCTTTGGCGCATCGCTGGCTATCGTGGCCCTGGGTGGCGCGGCAGCCACGGTGCAGCTCTGCGCGGCGGGCTTTGCCTTCCTGGGGCTGGCTGCCTCCTATACCATCTCGCAGCGCATCCGCTACGGCGATTGGGTGCTGCGGCTCGTCCTGGCTGGGATTGCCATCTCGGCCATCTATTCCGCCGGGACGAGCGTGCTCAAGTACCTGGCCGACCCGCTCAAACATCTGCCCGACATCACCTTCTGGCTGTTGGGTGGCCTGTGGGCGATCACCTGGCCGGACGTGCTCCACGTGCTACCGGTCGTTCTGCCCAGCCTGGCGGTGCTTTATCTCATGCGCTGGCGACTCAACCTGCTCTCGCTACAGGACGAAACGGCCTTTTCGTTGGGTGCCGCGCCGGGGCGAGAGCGGCTGGTGCTGCTGATCGCCGCCGTGGCTTCGACGGCGGTGCTGGTCTCCAAGGCGGGGCTGGTCGGCTGGATCGGGCTGATCGTCCCGCACATCGTCCGGCGGCTGTTTGGCGCAGACGCCCAATACGCTTTGCCGGGGGTGATGCTGGTGGGCGGCCTGTTTGCTCTGCTGTGCGACAACGTGGCGCGTACGCTGCTTACGGGCGAGATCCCGCTGGGCATCCTGACTTCGTTCGCCGGGGCGGTCTTTTTCCTCGGCCTGTTGACGCGCGCGGAGAGCGTGCGACGCTGATGGCGATAAACCGGGCGCGGGGAACCGTGGCCTGTAACCAAAATGGAGGAACACACATGGAACGGATTACCGATTGGATCAAGCTGTGGCACGAGATACTGGAAAAGCGCGAGACATACTATCAGGATAGCCCCGATCGCAGCGGGGACGTCTGGCGCGACCGGGCGCGGTCGTTTCATGAGTACGTCAAGCAACGCTGGGCGCAGCCCGATTCGAGCCGCGAGATGGTGCTCTCGCAGGTGGACGATCAGACGACGGTGTTGGACATTGGCGCTGGAACCGGCGCATGGGCGCTATTGTTGGCGAAAAAGGCCCGCCGCGTAACGGCGGTGGAACCCTCGCAGGCAATGGCTGATGTGTTGCGCGAGAACCTGGACGCGGAAGGCGTCACCAACGTGGATATCGTGATGGGCCATTGGCCCGAGGTAGAGATCGAGCCGCACGACCTGTCGCTGTGCTCCCACGCCATGTATGGCATGGGCGATTTCCCCACTTTTGTGCGGAGTATGGTCGCTGCGACGCGGCGTACGTGCTTCCTACTCACGCGTGCGCCACTGCTGGATAGCGTCATGGCGCAGGCCGCCCAGCGCGTATGGGGTCAGCCCCACGACAGCCCCAATTTCGTCATCGCCTACAATGCCCTCATCCAAATGGGCGTCTATGCCAACGTTCTGATGGAGAATACCGGGGCGTGGGGCGCGTGGAAGAATGACAGCCTGGAGGCGGCTTTCGCCGAGATAAAGGGCAAACTCGGCCTGCAAGGCCCAAGCGAGCATGACGAGTTTCTGATGGACCTGTTGCGAGCGAACCTGAAGGAGCGGGATGGAATCTGGGTCTGGCCGCCTTCGATGCGTTCGGCGCTCATCTACTGGGACGTGAACGCCCGATGAACAGTTCGCCTGTCGCCCCGCCCGCGGGAGCAAGCCCTATGACCACCAGCGCGCCAATCATCACCATTCGCGACCTGTCGTTCCGCTACGAACGCACGGGGCCGTTGGTGTTGCAGGACGTTACCCTGGACATCCCTGCGGGAACCGCGACGGCGCTGTTGGGGCCGAACGGGTCGGGCAAAACGACGCTGCTCTCGCTGTTGCTCGGTATTTTGACCCCATACGCGGGAACCATCCGGGTTGCCGGTGAGCCGCGCGACCATTACGGCCGCCGCGAGATGAGCCGCCTGATCGGGCTGGTGCCGCAGCAAGAGTTCTTTCCCCTGGGATTCTCGGTGCTCGACTATGTGCTATTGGGGCGAGCGCCCTATCTGGGACTGCTGGAGCGCCCCGGCCTGGCTGATTACGAGGCGGCGGAGCAAGCCCTTGAGCGGGTGGGCCTGGCGGCGCTCAGCGGGCGGCTGGTGCCCTCGCTAAGCGGTGGAGAGCGCCAGTTGGCGATGGTGGCCCGCGCTCTGGCCCAAGGGCCTCGCATTCTGCTGATGGATGAGCCTACCTCGCACCTGGACCTGGGCAATCGTCGCCGGGTGCTTGACGTAATTCGCACGTTATCTGGCGAAGGGGTCTCGGTGATCCTGACCACCCACGACCCAAACGCCGCAGCCAGCGTGGCCGGGTACGCGGTACTGATGCGCCAGGGCCAGGTCATCGCCAGCGCGCCCGTGGGCGAGTCGCTCACGACCGAGCACCTGACCACGATCTATGATGTGCCGGTGGAGGTGGCGCGGGTAGGGGGGCAGCTTGTTGTGTTGAGTGCCTAAGCCAGTATTGTCATCCTACTCGGCCACACCGTTGTGGCCGAGTAGGATCTAGTTCGCCGTCGTCCAGGCCGGGAAAAAGTCTTCCCCGTGATCCTGGGGGGTATAGCCCACCACCTGTCGGGCATGCTCGATGTCTACCCAACGCCAACGGTTATCAGACACGCCGTAAAAGATGTCGAAGCGCAGGCTGTCGGGCGCGTTGACGCAACGCTCCACGAGTTGCACGATATCGCGCTGGCTGCACCAGATAGCTTGCCCCTCAGTCGTCGGGGGGCGATCCTCCCCAACCACCCAACCAATGCGCAGACAGAGGCAGGATAACCCGTGGCGATGGGCGTATGTTTGAGCAAGCGACTCTCCCAGTACCTTGCTGCTGGCATAGATGTCCCGTGGCCGGGGCGGGACCTCGTTTGTAACCATTGGCACCGGGGTCGGAACGTCTGCGTAGCGGCCCTCCGTGATGGCCTTATAGGGTTCGATGTCGCGATAGCCAAACGACACCATGAGCGTACTGGCATAGACGATACGCTTGACTCCGGCCAGCCGACAGGCCTCGAACACGTTGTATGAGCCGATGATGTTGCTGGCCAGGATCTTGTCCCAGCCAGCCTGGGGGCTGGGTTCGGCAGCCATATGCACGACGACGTCCATCCCTTGTACCGCCCTGGTTACCTCATCAAGGTTAGCAAGATCAGACTGGAAGAAGCGCTCCTCGAGGACGTCAACAGCCCAACCCGTCGGCACCCGTACAGAGGGATGGCGGCGGCGCGCCAGCGCATACATCTCGTAGGTTTCGGGCTGGGCGCAGAAGTGGTTATAGACCGCTCCGGCGATCAGGCCATACACGCCGGTGATCAGGATCTTTTTTGTAGGCATTGCCTACCCTCCATGTAGTCCATGCAAGATCAAGGATCACGAGCAGGCTCTAGCCCTAATTTATCCAGACCATTTTGGTGTTCACGAACTCGTGGATGCCATCCCTCCCAAGCTCGCGGCCAATACCGGATACCTTTACTCCCCCAAAAGGCAAACGGGGGTCGCTGGCAACCATCTCGTTGACGAACACGCAGCCAGATTGGAGGTCAGCGATAAACCGCTCCTGCTCGGCGGGGTTGTTGGTCCATACACTGGCCCCCAGGCCAAAGGGCGTACCATTCGCCAGGGCCAGGGCTTCCGCAGCGGAACTCACGCGGAACAAAGCCGCCACCGGGCCAAAGGTCTCCTCGCGGTAGATCGGGCTGTCCTGGGGGATATCGGTGAGCACCGTAGGCGCATAGTAGTTTCCGGGGCGATCCAGCCGATGGCCGCCCAATCGCAAGCGTGCGCCCTGGGAGATGCTCGCCTGGACCTGCTGATCCAACTCTTGGAGAATGGCAGGGGTAGCCAGCGGGCCGATCTGCGTTTCCGGGTCCAGAGGGTCCCCGATTTTCAATCTGGCCATGCGTTGGATGAATCCCTGTTCAAACTCCTCCGCGATAGACTCGTGGAGGATGAAACGCTTGGCCGCGATGCACGACTGCCCGGTGTTCACCGTTCGCGCCTGGACGCCCACGCGAATCGCCTGGGACAGGTCGGCGCTGGGCATTACGATAAAAGGATCGCTGCCGCCCAGTTCCAGCACGACCTTCTTGATCGCCGTCCCGGCGAGTGCGGCCACTTGAGACCCTGCCGGAGTGCTGCCGGTCAGCGCAGCGGCGCGCACGATGGGGTTGGCGATGATTTCGGGCACGCGGTCCGCGCCAATCAGCAGGGTTTGCACCACCCCTGCAGGAAGCTCGGCGCGCCGGAAGCATTCCTCGATGGCCAAGGCGCACCCTGGAACATTGGAGGCGTGCTTGAGCAAGGCCACGTTGCCAGCCATGAGCGCGGGCGCGGCAAAGCGAAAGAACTGCCAGAAAGGAAAGTTCCACGGCATGACGGCCAGCAGCACGCCCAACGGGTCGTAACGCACATAACTCCGTGAGGCCTCTGTTGCCACGACTTGTTCACGCAGATATTCGGCGGCGTGCTCGGCCATGTGATGGCAGGCAAAGGCGCATTTCACTATTTCCGCAGTAGCCTGCGTAATCGGCTTGCCCATTTCCAGGCTGATCTGTCGCGCCCACTCGGATTTGTCCTCTTCCAGGACCTTGCCAACCCGATGCAGGAACTCGGCGCGCTGCTCGATAGGCAGACCGGCCCATAGGTCAGCAGCATGCGCGGCAAGACGTATCTTGTCCTGGACCGTTGCCGCGTCCAGGGGTTCGTAGGTACCCAGTAACTCGCCATTCGCAGGATTCACGGAACGGATGCTCATCGCTTCCTCCTAGACTTCTCATAACCGTCTCATCGGTGCGTGCGTTGCTGGTTAATCAGGGCACTGTATCATGTGAGATAACCTATCAGCCAAGGCCGACGCCGAACTCGGCCTGGAAGGCGCGCCATATCTCTGGCTCGACAGGCATCGTGGCAAAGCGGTACACATCCTCGACGTGCTCTTTACTGCCCGGCCCGGGCATCACGATGCCGTCGATGGACGCGGCCAGGACAAACTGGATCGCCAGATGGCGGATGTCGACACTGTGTTCCTGGCACCAACTCCACATGGCGTGGGCGCGCGGGTGGTTCTGCGGCTCGCGCCCGGTGAGCGTGCCACTCAGCCCCAGGATGCTGGCGAGGATGACCCCCACGTCCCACTTTTTCGCTACCGGTAGTACGGTCTGGGCTGCCGACTGATCGAGCAGGGTATAGTCGAGGAAGGTCAGCACAATCTCGATCTGACCCGTCTCGATGGCACGCCGGTGAAAGTCATGGGGGCGGCAGCCCAACCCGATATGGCGCACGATTCCCTCTTCTTTCATCCGCAGCAGTTCATCCAGCGCGTGGCCGGGGGCGAGGGGGTCTTCGATGTCGCGGGGATCGTGGATCAACACCGAATCCAGGTAGTCCGTTTTGAGCAGCTTGAGACTGTTCTCCACGCTCCAGCGCGTCCCTTCGGCGGAGTAATCTCCCCGGCGCAGGGGATGGGTGCCGGTCTTGGTTTGTAGATAGATTTTCTCGCGATAGCCGCCCTCCAGCGCGAGGCCCACGCGGCGCTCGCTCTCGCCGTAGAGGGGGGAGGTATCCAGAAAGTCGATACCCAGCTCGATGGCACGTCGCACCCCCTCGATAGCGTCGCGGTCGGTGTGGTGGTCGGAGCCAAAGGCGGCGCAACCCAGGCCCAGCGCTCTGGCGCGCATTTCGGTGCGGCCCAGGCGACGAATCGGCAGTTCTGACATGACCTATTTCTCTCTTTCTAATGATCGGATTCTTGGTACGTCCGTGTTTGCCCCCAGGCTTGAGCAAGCAAAAAGGCTGGTACCCCCTCTACACAGCGAAGGAAGCCCCAGCCTGCAATTCCAAGCTTGCGCCAGTGGCCTCTCCTTCGCAAAGGTGGCAGGCATGGCCGTTTCCCGCCATACCCTATCGCCCAGCGTCCATAAGGGTTCGACAAATAGCCTCTTTAGGCGCGCGTGGGTCGGAGAAGCAGGTATTCTACTGGTCAGCGATTATACTGGCCTTTCGCGTGCGCCGCAAACGCACTTGCGTTATGTGCGACGTCTCGGAGCGCCTGATTCCGACCTGGAAAAGAACCGGACTCGCCGATACAACACCAGGGAATGGGGCCTGGCAGCACACGCATTGGCCTGTCGCTCCAGGCCTCAGCTATCAGGACTCCCAGGGGCGGTAGCAGATCTTGATGGCCTGTCGCGCCTCGAGGAGAGCGATGCCTTCTCCATAGCGCTCCAGTGGCAGGTTATGGCTCACCAGCGGTGCCAGGTCGAGCTTGCCCGCGGCGACAAGGCCAACCGCGTATTCTGCCGACTCGCGCGAATGCCCCTTGTACCCGATCAGACGCAGGGAATAGTGGCGCACGGCAAAGGTATAGTCCTCGCGCTGCACGCCGAAGAGGGCCACCACGTCGGATGTACGGTCCATCAGGAACTCGACCGTAGCTTTGAGGCCCACGCAATCGACGGCTGTCTCCAGGCGGAGGGCCTTGGGGCGGGCGGGGAACTCGGCGGACAGGTCGGTCTTGGGGTCAAAGGTTGCCGTGGCGCCCAGCCGTTCAGCCAGCTCTCGGCGGTTGGCCAGCGGATCAAAGCCGAACACCTCCCGCGCCCCCTCAGCCTTGGCCATTTGTAGGGCCACCAGACCCGCCGGGCCCAGCCCGTTGATGCCGACGGTGCGCCCCTGTAACACGTCCATATCTCGCAGCGTGCGAAAGACGGTGCCCACGCACATGGCCAGTTCGACCGGAGCGGTAGCTTCCACCGGCAGATGGCCGGGCACGCGGATGACGTTTTCGACCTTGTGGACTACGAATTGGGCATAGCAACCGGGTACATGATGGCCCACGTCGCGCCAGGCGCTGACCCGATCTCCGGGCTGGACCTCTGTTACGCCCGGCCCTACCTCCTCAATCACGCCCGTGGCTTCGTGGCCCGGCTGTCCCATCATGTAGGGATAATTGAAGTGGTGCCCGACAAACATCGGCTCATTGTGCCGCAGGTGCAAGTCCCACTGCGGGCAGGTCGTCACCCCCTGGATGCGCAACAGCACTTCACCCGGCCCAGGTTGGGGTGTGGGCACGTCGAGAATCTGGGATTCGCGCGGAGCCGTCACTTGAAGGATCTTCATGGCAAACTCTCCTCTTGCTTCAGGCAGCAACTAGAATAGGGACAACGCCTATGTTGGTGGGTCCAGGTTTAGCGCACCTGCCACTGGATACGGCCGAAAAGCTCCTGCAACCGCGCCATCCTGGCCGCATCCAGGTACGGCGGATCGACGGCGCGGAGGTTTTCCTGCAAGCGTTCGGAACTGCGAACGCCCGCGCAACAGGTGCTTACGTCTTGCGCGAGGACATAGCGCAACCCGGCTTCGGGAATGGAATACGGGCGCAGGAAATCAAACAGGTCGGGGTCCGTGTAAGGAGACTCGGCGGGCAAGTTGCCGTAGGCGATGTGGCGGCGCACACATTCCAGGGCCGCGGGCACACTCACCAGACCCGAGGTCTTGGATGCCTGATTGAGCGGCATCATCACCACCGTGCCCACATCGTGCTGGCGACAGAGAGGCAGCACCGTCTCAACCGCCGTTTGCAGCAAAAAGTTGACGGTCAGCATCACGACGTCAAAAGCCCCGCTGGGCACGGCCCGCTGCAACACCTGGTGGGTGCCGTCAGCCTCGGACAGTTCGCTGATGCCGATAAAGCGGACTTTGCCCTGCTCGCGCAGCTTGAGCATCGCCTCGTAGCAGCCGTCCGCCATAAATCGCTCTAGCGTCTCTACGGAGCGCATGCCGTGCCCCAGAAAGACGTCCAGGTGGTCGCGGCGCAGGCGGCGCAGGCTCTCTTCTGCCGACGCGATCAGGGCCTGTGGGGTGCCCACGTAGGTGGCGCTGGGCAGGTAGCTGTCGTAGGGGCAGTACTTGGTCTCCACCAGGACGTCATCGTGCCCCTGCAGGGCCTGCCCCAGGACCCGCTCGCTCTCGCCGCCGTCATAGCCGGTGGCCGTATCGATGAAATTGATCCCGGCTGCGATGGCGGCGTGCACCGTGGCGATGAACTGCTGCGGATCCTCCTTGGCACCCCGCGCAGCGCCGTAGCCCAGTTCCGAGATCTGTAGATTGGTGCGCCCCAGGCGTCTGTAACGCATGGTGGTATCCTCCCTCTTTGTTCTGTGCATAATACGTCTATGTCGAGCAGGGCAATATACAGCAATCGGCGGATCACTTGGCGTTGGCGGCTGGCCAGCCCACCCCAAGAACCCATCAGGGCGAGTGCCGCTCTGCGTGTGCGCCCACTGCTGCAACCGGCGCCCAAGTCCACGGACATTATAGGCGTTTGCACGCGAACCACAACGCCGCCGTCTGATGCGTCTGATGTGGCACTGGTTCGTAGGGCCGTGGATGCCTGGCCCTTTTCTGTGCCGCGCGAGTATAGCCAAGCTCGCCTGCTGGAAGAAGCACGGAAAGGGCCTGCAACAGATCGCCTGCTTGATTTTGGTAAGCGTCGGGATATACTGCATGGGATAGCGTGCTGGCGATCTGGGTTCTATCGTACGCAGGGCATGCGGCGGCGCATGATGGCGCGCCGGAGTACTGGCAAATGACTTGCCCTCGCAGCAGACAATCGAACAAGGAGAATACCATGCTCAATCCAGCCCCGACTCAAGGTGACACATCCTGGTTTGTCCACGACCGCTTTGGCATGTTCATCCATTGGGGCGCCTACGCAGCGGCGGCCCGGCACGAGTGGGTCAAAAGCAGGGAAGAGATCGATGATGCGACCTATCAGAAATACGTGGACCATTTCGACCCTGACCTCTATGACCCGAAGGAGTGGGCGCGCGTTGCCAAAGAAGCCGGCATGAAGTATGCCGTCATTACCACCAAACACCACGAGGGCTTTTGCCTGTGGGACAGCGCGCTGACCGACTACAAAGCCCCCAATACGCCCGCCCAGCGTGACCTGCTCCGCCCCTGGGTCGAGGCCTTTCGCGCCGAGGGCCTGAAGATCGGTTTCTACTACTCGCTGATTGACTGGCACCACCCCGAGTTCCCCATCGATGTCCTCCATCCCCTGCGCAACCGACCCGATGCGCTGGAGCTGAACAAGCAGCGCGACGTCCGCAAGTATGCCGAGTACATGCGCGGGCAGACGCGCGAGCTGCTGACCAATTTCGGCCAAGTGGATGTCATCTGGTTCGACTTTTCCTACCCTGGGCGCGAGTACAAGGGGATGCCTGGCAAGGGGCACGAGGACTGGCAGAGTGAGAAGCTGCTCAAGATGGTACGCGAGCTGCAGCCGGGCATCATCGTGGACAACCGCCTCGATCTGCCCGCCGAGATGGCCGATATCCAAACTCCCGAGCAGTTCCAGCCGCGCGGCTGGGTGCACGTCGATGGCAAGCCGGTCGTGTGGGAGACCTGCCAGACTTTCTCGGGCTCCTGGGGCTACTACCGCGATGAATATACCTGGAAGAGTCCCGATCAGCTTATCCAGATGCTGGTGAACTCGGTTTCCTGTGGGGGCAACCTGCTGATGAACGTGGGCCCCACCGCTCGCGGGAAGTTTGACGACCGCGCCCTGGCCGCTCTGGGGGTCTATCGCGACTGGATGCGACTCAACGCCCGCTCGATCTATGGCTGCACGCAGAGCGAGTTTGCCGCCCCGCCCGACTGCCGTTACACCCAGAACGGCAACCGGCTCTATCTGCACGTCTTTGCCTGGCCCTTCCGGCATATCCACCTGGACGGTCTGGCGGGCAGGGTCGAGTACGCGCAGCTCTTGCACGATGCCAGCGAGATCAAGATTGCCAGGTTCGACAGGCCGGAAGAGCGGGGCCTGCACGCCGATACGCTCACCCTGGAGATCCCGGTGCGCAAGCCCGACGTGGTCGTGCCGGTGATCGAGCTATTCTTGAAGTAGGCGTCACGAGGCGATCTGTCCACCCCTGGCCCCGCGCCCACGGCGAGGCTTGGGGGTGGGCGACCAGAGGCGGGCGGGGAAGCGATCAGTGCCAGCGTACCGAACGAGGCCTATTCGTCAGGGGCGCCCTGTTACTCCTGGCTGTGGTTCGCTTCCACCAGCCCATAGCGCAGGGCCAATACTGCCGCCTGCGTGCGGTCCGACACGTCTAGCTTGGACAGGATGGCGCTCACATAGTTGCGCACCGTGCCATGAGACAGAAAGAGCTGGCGGGCGATGTCCTCGTTGCTCAGGCCACGGGCCAACAGCCTGAGGACATCTAGCTCGCGCTCGCTGAGCGAGTCGCCTAGAGTAGTGGCGGCGGGCGGCGCCGGACTCGTACGCGCCACGGCAAATAGCTTGCCAGCCACGGCGGGGTCCACGTGCGTCTGGCCCGCCATCGTCCCTCTGATGGCGGCGATCAGCGCCTCCCGTGGGGTGCCTTTCAGCAGATACCCCGCCGCCCCGCTGCGGATGGCATCCATCACCCACTCGTCGATGCCATAGGTCGTGAGGACGAGCACCTTGACGTCGGGGTACTGCTGGCTGATTCGGGCGGTGGCCTGGATGCCGTTCATGCCCGGCATCTTGAGATCCATCAGCACCACGTCCGGCTTGGTTTGCGGAACGAGTTCCAGCGCCTGGGCCCCATCTCCAGCTACCCCGACCACCTCGATCTCGGGATCAGCGTTGAGAATCGCTTCCAGTCCTTCGCAGACCAGCCACTGGTCATCGCACACCAAGACACGGATCATCCTGCCACCCCTTTGTACAATCGCACCACTGTGCCCTCTCCCTGTTTGCTCTCTACTTGTAACTCGGCGCCGACCATTTCCGCTCTCTCGCGCATTCCCCGCAGTCCGAACTGGTATTCCGAGGCCACATACTCGGTGGCAAACCCGCGCCCATCATCTGCGACCTCCAGCGTCAGCCCGTGCTCATCCCTGCGCAAGGAAAGGATGACCTGTTGCGCATCGGCGTGTTTTGCCACGTTCTCCAGTGCTTCCTGGGAAACGCGGTAGTAGCATTGCTCCAGCTCGGGAGTCAGGTCCCCCAGATCATCTGCTATATCGAGTTCCAGCGCCAATCCATTCCGGCTGGCAACGCTATGAGACAGGCTGCGCATGGCTTGTGCCAGTCCCAGATCCTCCAGGGGAGAGGCCCGCAGATCGCGCAGCGCCCGCCGCGTTTCTTCCAGCCCGGAGCGAGTAGCTTCCAGCGCCCGGTCGAGCATGGCATGTGCCCGGTCAGGCTGGGTCGCCCATAGGGTCGTCACGGCATCCAACTGCACTGTCAGTCCGCTCAGGGTGTGCGCCAGTGTGTCATGTAGTTCCCTCGCCAGACGGTTGCGCTCCTGGCTCACCGTCAACTGTTCCTGGGTAGCCGCATAGCGCACCAGGCGTCGGCTCACTTCCGTCAGTTCCTGATCCTGTCGACGCCGCACCATCTCCAGGTTCGAGACGATATAGCCCACGAGCGCAAAAAAGACCGTGCGCGGCAGGACCATCTGTAGCTGCATCAGCCAGTCCTGTGGAGGCAGCCCATTCGTCAGGGGCGGAAACATCAACTCGAACAGGGCGGTTCCCAGGCAGAATGCGATCACATCGCGAAACTCGTACTGCCAGGCTACCAGGATCAGCGGCACCAACAGGAAAGGGAACCCCAGCCACAGCCTGATGCCGGGGAGGTCGCTGTACAGGCCATACAGGTAACGTGTTTCCACGAGAGGAATGGCCGAGGCTACCACCAGCGCCAAAGGCAGGTAGGCGCGCCCCAGCCATCGCCGGAACGCTGGCCACAAGAAAAAGACGAACATGAAAATGATATCTACAACGAACAATATCACATAGGGGATAAGCTGGGGTTTGGGCGGAAAAGGGAAGCGCAGAAAATAGACCGCTGCGCTCGCCGCGTAGACGGCGAGACGTGCGATAAAGTATAGCGCAAAGATCCGTAGCAGCCCAGGTTCCAGGTAGTCTTTTCTCATACTATGATCTTAGCACAGAGTTGGCCTACACCGAAACTGACGACAAGCAGGAATGCCTATGACTCTTGTCATGATCTTGCGCGCGTTCTCGTGACTCTGCTCACTGGCCCCGACGTAGCGGGGATGATACCATAGTCGCAGGCATACGTTAGTGGAGGTTGATCATTGAATGTATTCACGCGTGCTGATGGAGAACCCAAAACACCCGGCCACCCGGCAGATGGCCCGCTGATCAGGTTGCGGGGAGTGGGCAAAGCCTACCATACGGCGGCTGGCGATTTTTGGGCGCTAAACGATGTCGAGGCTGACATAAATCAGGGCGAGTTTGTGGGGATCGTAGGCAGGTCTGGCGCAGGCAAATCCACCCTGGTCAACATGGTTACGGGGGTTGATCACCTCACATCTGGCGAGGTCGTCATTGCCGGAACATCCGTGCACGCGCTCGACGAGAACGCCATCGCGGTGTGGCGCGGGCGCACTCTGGGCGTGATTTACCAGACGTTCGAGCTACTCTCCATGCTGTCCCTGCTCGATAATGTGATGCTACCCATGGACTTTTGCGGGCTATACCGTGGCCGGGCAAGCCGCGTGCGGGCCATGGATCTACTCGATCAGGTGGGGCTGAAGGATCACGCCTCCAAGCCCCCTACTCGCATTTCCGGCGGGCAACAGCAGCGCGTGGCCATCGCCCGCGCCCTGGCGAACGACCCGCCCGTCATTGTGGCCGATGAGCCTACCGGTAGCCTGGATTCGGAGACGGCGGCGGGGATCCTCGACCTGTTCTCGACACTGGCCCGGCAGGGCAAAACCATTCTTATGGTGACCCACGACGAGTCCATTAGCTCGCGTTTCTCGCGCACGTTACGGATTCTCGACGGGCGGCTCATCGATGAAAGTCAAGTGAACTAGCATGACGAATCTCGGCAATACCCTCCCGTGGTGGCGTGGCAACGGCTCGCGTGTGGCAAGCGCACCATCGCCGACGGAAACCCATCCTCGCAGCGCACTGATCCAGATGCGCCGCATCACCAAGATTTTCAAGACGCCAGCCGGTGAATTCCCCGCCTTGCGCGGGGTGGACATTGACCTGGCTGCTGGCGAGTTTGTCAGCGTCGTGGGTCGGTCCGGCAGCGGCAAATCCACTCTGGTGAACATGATCACGGGCATTGACCGCCCGACATCTGGTGAGGTCGAGATCGGTGGCGTCCAGATCCATCGGCTGAGCGAAAGCCAGATGGCGCGCTGGCGCGGGCGCAACCTGGGCCTGGTGTTCCAGTTCTATCAGCTTTTGCCCATGCTATCCCTGCTAGAGAACATCGTGCTTCCGATGGATTTCTGCGAGATGTATGCGCCCGCCGAGAGAGAGGCCCGCGCTATGGAACTGCTCAAGATGGTGGGTCTTGCAGAACACGCCTACAAGATGCCCGCCGCTGTCTCGGGCGGCCAGCAGCAGTGCGCGGCCATCGCCCGCGCGCTGGCCAATGATCCGCCCATCCTGGTGGCCGACGAGCCCACTGGCAATCTCGACACGCGCGCGGCTACCGAGGTGTTTGGGATATTCCAGCAACTGGCGGCCCAAGGTAAAACCGTCATCATGGTGACCCATGACAGTAACCTGGCGCAGCAGGCTTCACGCACCATCCGGTTGGCCGATGGCTTGCTGGTAGGAGAGGGCGCATGAGGCCGCGCTGGCGCAAAGTCGTGGCAGATCTGTGGGAGAACAAGACCCGCACGCTGCTCGTGGTGTTGTCCATTGCCATCGGCATTTTCGCCGTGGGCACCATCGTCGCCGCTTCGGTGATTATCCCGCGGTCGATGAACAACAGCTATGCCGCCTCTCATCCGGCCAACATCGTGCTCCGGACAGACGCATTCGATGAGGACCTGCTGAAATCCGTCCGCAACATGGACGGCATCGCCGATGTCGAAGGCCAGCGCGCCGTCACCGTGCGGTTGCGGATCGGCCCTGACCAGTGGACGCGCCTGGAACTGACGGCACGCTCGGACATGCACAAGACCGCGGTCAACGTGCTCTGGCCTGTCGCTGGAAACCTTGTTCCCGCCGATCGGCAGGTGTTGATCCTGATCCAGACCTCCGAGAAATACGGCTTGCAGCCGGGGGATCGTCTGGAGATCGAGCTATCCGACGGCACCAGCCGGGAGCTGATCGTGGCTGGCATAGTGCGCGACCTGACCTCCGGGCAGAAGAGTATTCTCAGCGATGGGATGGGGTTCGTGACCGACGAAACCCTGGAATGGCTGCGCCAACCCCAGAGTTACAATGCGCTGCTGGCAGTGGTGGCCCAGAATCCCAGCGATCCCGCCCACATTCAGAGTATGGCGGACAAGGTGACCAAGCGGGTGGAAGGTAGCGGTCGGGAGGTCTATAACACCCAGCTATACCAGCGCAACAAGCACCCGCTCGGCTCGATTGTGGTAGCCATCCTGGGCGTGATGGCCATGTTGGGCGTGCTGTTGGTCTTTCTCAGTGGGGCACTCATCGCCAATACGCTGTCGGCGTTGTTGACGCAGCACCTGCGTCAGATCGGCGTGATGAAGCTGGTCGGTGCGCGCCGGGCGCAGGTTGTGAGCATGTACGTCGCGCTGGTGCTGACGCTGGGCGGGCTGGCGCTGCTGCTGGCGGTGCCACCGGCGGGCGCGCTGGCATACGCCCTGTCGGCGATGGTGGGCGATAAGATTGGCTTTATCGTGACCGAGGTACCAGACCTGCCATTTGTGCCCCAGGCGTTGCTGGTACAGGTCGTGATGGCCCTGACCATTCCGCTCCTGGCCAGCGCGTTGCCGATTTTCAGGGGATCGGGCACAACGGTACATCAGGCCATCACCAGCACGGGAATCAGCGCAGAGCCTATCCAGAAGGGTCGTCTGGACCGCCTCATGGCGCGTATGCGCTGGGTTTCGCGGCCTCTGCTGATCTCGGTGCGCAATACTTTCCGGCGCAAGGGACGGCTGGTCCTTACTCTTTTTACCCTCACGTTGGGAGGGGCGATCTTTATCTCGGTCTTTAACGTGCGCGTCTCGCTCAACCAGACAGTGGAGGGCAGCACCCGTTATTTCGGGGCCGACGTCAACGTGGACCTCGCCCGGCTATACCGCGTGCAGGAGGTCGAGCAGCAGATCAGGCAGGTGCCCGGCATCGAGCAGGTAGAGGCGTGGGCCAGCGCCCAGGCAGAAGCATTGCATCCCGACGGCTCCAGCATGGGCAATGTCGGCCTGCTGGCCCCTCCGGCCAATAGCCAACTGGTCGAACCGATGTTACTGGAAGGGCGTTGGCTGCTGCCGGGCGACCAAAAGGCGATTGCTGTCAACCAGGCTTTCTGGGCCGAGGTGCCAGGCCTGCGTCCCGGTGATACGCTTCGCTTGAAAATCGCCGGTCGGGAGGAGCACTGGACGGTGGTGGGCATCTTTCAGTTTGCGGGAGCTGACGAGATGCTGGGCTTTGCCAACTATGAGCCGTTGTCTCAGGTGCTCCACCAGGCCGGTCGGGCGGCGTTGTACCGCGTTACGCTGGCAGATGCGAGCCTGGCCTCTCAGGAGGAGGCTAGCGTACGGATTGATGATCAGTTGCGGAATCTGGGCTATCGGGTGGGCAAGGTAGAGGCGGGGGATGCGATGGCCCACACGATCAGCGAAACCCTCTGGATCCTGATCTTTTTCCTGCTGATCATGGCCTTGCTGACTGCGGTGGTAGGCAGCATCGGCCTGGCGGGCACCTTGAGCATGAACATCCTCGAGCGAACGCGCGAAATTGGGGTGATGCGCGCCATCGGCGCCCATGACCGGATTGTTATGAAGCTTGTGGTCACCGAGGGGCTACTTATCAGCCTCATCAGCTTTGTCCTGTCGGCGGCGCTGTCGTTCCCCATTAGTGCCATGTTGTCGGACATCATTTCACAGGCCATCTTCAAGACGTCCACGGGGGTGGCTTTTACTGTCCAGGGTTTTGCCATCTGGTTAGTGGTCGTCGTCACGCTATCCACTCTCGCCAGCGTGGCTCCCGCCCGTCGCGCCTGTCAGGTAACCATTCGCGAGGTGCTGGCTTATGAATAACCCGGCACCCAGTCCTTGGAAGGAGTCGATAGTGAGTATTTCTGTGCATCGTGTAGCAATCGCCCTATGTATTCCCGTTATCCTGCTTCTGGCCGTCGGATGCCGGGCCGTGGACCAACAGGTGATGGCCGATACGGGAGTGCCCACTGTGCCGGTGGTCGAGTCGAGCGGTACGGTGATGGCCGAGGGCAAGATCGTTCCCGCTCAGTACGCTTATCTGTCGCCTGCGGTCCTCGGAGAGGTGGTGGAAGTGTTGGTAGAGGAGGGGGACCAGGTAATCTCTGGTCAGGTACTCCTGCGTCTGGATGCTGCGCAACAGCAAGCGGCCGTGGCCGAAGCGGGAAGCGCCCTGAAAGTGGCAGATGCCAGCTTGTTCCAGATCCAGACCGGACCCGATACGGAACAGGTGGCGGCCGCGGAAGCGGCTGTGGCTACCGCCCAAGGGGCCGTGCGGAGTGCGGAAGGGTCAGTAGCAGCGGCTCAAGCCCAGTTGGCGCGTCTCCAGGCTGGTGCCTCGGCAGAACAGATTGCCATCGCCCAGCACGGCGTCGAAGCAGCCAAAAACGCTCTCTGGGCCAGTCAGGCCCAGCGCGACAGTGTTTGCGGCCAGCAAATCCCACAATCCAACTGTGACGCGGCCCAAGCCACCGTGCAACGCGCGGAGGAGGAGGTACGCATCGCAGAACTTCGGGTCGCCGAGCTGCAAAAAGGGGCCAGCCAGGAGGATATTGATGCTGCCAAGGCCCAAGTCGTCCAGGCCCAGGGCCAACTGGAAAGCGCGCGGGCCGGCGTGACCCAGGCTGAAGCAGCGCTCGCGCTTCTGAGAAAAGGTTCCCCCCAGGAGGCGGTAAAAGTCGCCGAGGCTCAGGTGGATCAAGCCCGGGCTGCTCTGCAGCGCGCGCAGGTGGCGCTGGCCGACACCGAGTTGCGCGCCCCCGTGGGCGGAACCGTTGCGATGGTGAACGCCAAGATGGGAGAGCGCGTCTCGCCGAACGCCCCCGCTCTCTCGGTGGCCGACCTGAGCCGTTGGAAGATCGAGACCAGCGATCTCACCGAGATGGAGGTTGTGCATGTTTCCGTGGGGCAGCCGGTCACCATCGTGCCCGACGCTCTGCCCAATGTGACCCTCAGAGGCACGGTAGAAGCTATTGACAATGTGTCCCAGGAAAAGCTGGGCGATGTGACCTATACCGTGCGGATCGCGCTGGACGAGGCAGACCCGCGCCTGCGGTGGGGCATGACGGTTGCCGTCACCTTTGATGAATAAGCGCGGTCTCGATCGCTTCTCTCGCCGTGGTCTGTTGCTTGATGGCAGGCGCCGTCTATGGTACATTCCGTAGTTGTCGCGTCTGAACAGACTAAAGTTTGGCTAATGCATTGGGTAATGCGTCGGCCTTCCGCCGGGGAGTGAATCTCCGCGGCTGAGTACAGCCGAAGCAGAAACCGGCTGAAGCCGGTTGGGTACTTTTTAGCGCGGTTTACCACACTTTGCCTTACATCAGCCAGGGATCTCTAGTCCCTGGCGTCAGCACGTCGCGTTACCCAGGTTAATAAAGTCATTATATGCGTACGTTCAGGGCGTGGACGCGCAGGCGCGTTATACCACTGACATCACGGAGGAGCTTGAATGCTGCATCCATTCTACGGACCTGAAGGACGACGGGCGATTCTGCCCGAGATCGAAGCGTACATTGCCGAGCGCATCCATGCCACGCCAGTGTACGGGTTCGCCGAGATGATCGACGCTGGCGAGGCGCGCTGTGGCGGTGAGCGCATCTCGGGCTTTATGGAGCGGTATGATCTACGCGAGTGGCTGCTGCCGTTGACGGCAAGTAAGGGCATGCGCTGGCGCACGGCCCCCGTGCCCGGTACGCCCAGCGCCCACGTCGCTTTTGCCCTCTCCCTCGGCTTTGGCAATGGCTCGCCCCTGCCACAGCCCAGCGGCCAGTGGGACATATATGTCAACGACCGCCTCGCCGTCTCGGTGCGCGTGGTCAACCATTCCCAGGTATGGGAGGCGGGCGAGTGCAAGCTAGCCTTTGCGGCCAATCGGCTGGAGGCAGCCGAGCCTTTTGGTGGCCTGACGCTCAGTTCTCTCATCCGGGATGAGGCCTTTGCCACCTTTGGCCCCGCTTTCCTGATCATCCCCAGCGGATGGATCGAGCCGGGCAGCCCCGCCGAGATCCGCGTCGAGCCGCGCAGCGCCGTCCCATCTACCCGCTGGTTGCAGTTGGATGTGGCGTCCTCGCTGCTAGAGCATGCCGATATCTACCGCCTGCTCGACCTGCTCACACAGCGTCATCCCCGCGTCGGCGAGTATAACGTCTATTTCGGCGACATCCATACGCATTCGGGCCAGGTGTTGGAGCGCTGCGACGATGATGGCTGCGGCATCGGATCTCGCGAAGATAACTATCGCTACGCCCTGGGTCCCGGCGGACTGGACTTTTACTCCCTGACTGACCACGAATGGCAGGTCGGCCCGGCCAAGATGGACGAATACTTCCAGTTGGCCGACACCTACAACGAGAATGGTCGCTTTGTGTGCCTGCCCGGCTTTGAGCACACGAGTCTGCTCTACGGCCACCGCAACATTTACTTTCGGGGGCCGGGAGGCACCGTGGTGAACGCCAACCGTGCCTGGGGTGGCCCCACGAAAGACCCCAATCTCTCCACCACACCAACCGAGCTGTGGGACGCGCTGGAAGCGACGGGTGTGCCCTTTATCTCTGTGCCGCACCATCCCTCGGCGGCGTCGCATCCCTTCACTCTTGAGTACTGGAGTCGCCACGACCGGCTGGTCGAGGTCTATTCCGTGTGGGGATCGAGTGAGTACTATGGGGATTTCCCGCGTGGCGTCTCGGATCGATTCCGCGCCATGAACGTTCAGGACGCCATCCGGCGGGGACTGCGTTTTGGTCTGGTCGCCTCTGCCGATGGTCACGATGGGCACCCCGGCAATGCCCAAAGTCCGTTGGTCAAGCACCATCATCAGTTCCATTATTGCGGTAGTGGCAGGGCGGCTGTGTTCGCTTCCGAACTAACGCGGGAGGCAGTCTTTGATGCCCTCTACGCGAGACGGTGCTATGCCACGACGGGCGCGCCCATTCTGCTCGATGTACGGCTCGATGGGGCCTGGATGGGCCAGGAGATAGCGCCGCTGCCGGAGGGCAATCGTCCCATCCTCAGCATCCATTGCGTGGGCAGTAATGGGTTGGATCACATCCGCATCGTGAAGAACGGGCGCATCATCCATACCCAGCCCTGTCATGGCGAATGGGACTATGAGATGGCGTGGGAGGATGTGGCCTATGACGCCACCGAGCCGAACAGCTACTATGTGCGGGTCGTCCAGCAGGACCGCGAATCGGCATGGTCGTCCCCCATCTGGCTGGGCTGATGGACCGCGCCATTACGAGCTGGACCGAGTTAGCTCCCGTGAGCACCATATGACAAGCTGCCAGATGCGGCAGCGCAGACAACCACAGAGTGGGAGGGCGAAAAGATGGGCTATGATTTTGACGCCATGCATCGAGACGTATTGGACTATTACCGCTCGAAGAAGCTACCGTGGGGGCAAGAGGGTTTTGGCAAAAAGCCTGCCATCCTCATCATTGACATGGCTTACGGCTGGACCGATCCCAAGTATGCCGTGGCTTCGCTGCGCATCAGTCAGGCGGTAGATTGGATAGTGAAGCTGCTGGAGGTAGCGCGTCCTTTGGGTGTGCCCGTTGTCTACACCACCTCTCCCCGTCCTTACGCCCTTTGGTATGATTGCGACATGGATGAGGGGGAGAAGGCCAGGCTGGCGGAGGCCCATCGAGCATCCAAGATAGATGAACGCATCACGCCCAGGGTAGAGGATAAGGTGGTATATAAAACAGGGGCGTCGGCCTTTTTCAACACCGAGCTGTTCTGCTACCTGAAATCCCTGGATGTGGATACGCTGTTTATCACGGGTTGCGTCACGAGCGCATGTGTGAGGGCAAGTGTGGTGGACGCGCAGAACTATGGGTTCAGAAATGTGCTGGTGCGGCAATGTATCAATGACCGCTCCGAAGTGGAGCATGAGTGGCATATCCGTGACCTGACGCGTTTTGGGCAAGCATTGGATTTTGAGGAAGCGGTAACGTGTCTGCATAAGGTCATGACGGATGCATCCTCTGAGTAAAGGAGTACCGCCTACCTCGGAATGATGAGGGTGGCCTTGCGGAGATGACTTGCTCCTGCATCCTGGCGGCTATATGCCGCCAGGACCGTCAACTGCCAGAAGCGGCGATCCCGGAATCCCCAAGTGGTTGTGCCAGCTCCTCACGGATTGGCTATTTTCTCACCAGCCTGATTTTCGATAACGTCAGGTTTGCGAACTGGGCCTTGCCGCCGATAAAAGCGACCTCGCCATGCATGAATAATCCGATGCTCCCGCTGCCGGTTAGGAACTGGTTCTCATCGAGCATCGACCCGAGTCCCGCGCAGCCAAAGATGATCGCGTTGGTGTCCGCATAAAACGCGCGCATTCTGGTGTACACGTTCTGCTTATCCGTATAACGCACCAGGATACGACGGTCCTGAGGCAAATTCGCGCCGCAGAAATAGGATCTCCCATCGGGGACCAGATGGATGTTGCGGCCATCCAGCGCACTGATGGTGATTCGTTCAGTCAGGCCCGCGGCAACGCCTTTTTCGGCCACTATTTGGTGGAGCAGCTCATATAAGCTGAGCCTGGACCCATCCTGCAACACGACATCGCGGATATAGCGCGGTTCGTCGCCGCACACATCGGCCTCTGCGACAATCTCTTGATGGACGTTCTCAAATTGGGCCGCAAGTTCAAACCTGTCATCGGTGATCAACAGCAGGGATACCTCACCGTTTGCAGGGAGCAGTCGTCCCTTTCTACCATCGCCTCCGATCACCGAACTCCCGCCCACGAACGGCTTGCCGGGGAATCTACCGTCGAGCTTTTCCAGTAGTGTCTCCTCGCGCCCGCAGTTGCCGAAAAGGACTATGCCGCCCTTTACATCGCCTGTGACGTCGTCTATCTTGGCCCTGACATGATCAAGGCTGCCGTTGAGCAGTATCCCCTCGACATCCTGCGCGAATTCCGTTTTGGCGTTGGCTCGCGGGTCGACCCAGCCTTCAGGGCCAGTGAAGCCTAACGAAGCGCAGCCGAATCCCCGCTCGACGCTTTCGTCGTAATCCGGCGTGTAGAATAACAATGTTGTCATGTCGTATCGTTCCTCTGCGATTGCCCGGCGCTCCATCGAGCGCCATCCGCGCCTGGTAACGGTTGGAGCAGAGGTACAGGGAACGCTGCTCACAGGCGTTCCCTGTACGTTCCGCCCATTTTAACCTATAGCGATTATCGGGTTGCCAGCACCGTCTTTTCGTATTCCTTGACGATGCTCATCCATTCGCCATCCTTGGGCACGCCGTTCTGTTCGCAGTAGTATTCCCACACGGCAGAGAACGGGAGCGTCTTGGCATCTTCCATCAGGGCGAACCGCAGCGTATCGTCGCCTGCCGCTTCTGCTGCGCGCATCGCTTTGGACGGCGCCAGATTGGCGTAAAGCAGCGCCTTGCGGGCGTTGCGCATGCCTATTGCCCAGCACGCGATCCTGTTGATGGACGCGTCGAAATAGTCGAGGCCAATAAACACCCGGTCGGTCAAGCCGTTCCAAACGATCTCATTCATGATCCTTTGCAGCTCATCGTCCCAGGTGATCACATGGTCGCTATCCCAACGCACGCCGCGCGATACGTGGAGCAGCACCTTGTCGAGGAAAGACAGCACCGCGCTGATCTTGGCGCTGATGACCTCTGTTGGATGAAAGTGTCCCGCGTCAAGGCAATACACCTTGCCGCGCGAAATCGCGTAGCCAAGGGCGTATTCGTGCGAGGCTACCGTATAGCTCTCCACGCCCACGCCAAACAGCTTGCTCTCCACGGCACAGGGCACCAGGGAGCCGTCGATATTGTCAGCGAATATCGCATCCAGGGACTGCGTCATGCGCTCCCTGGGAGCGACTGTGTCCGCGCAAGTATCCTTGGTGCCATCCGGCATCCAATAGTTGGTCACACATGGCTGCCCTGTTTGCCTGGCGAACTCGAGACCTATCTCGCGGCACCGCTTGCCGTGCTCCACCCAGAATTTGCGCACATCGGCGTTCGGGCTTGAGAGAGACAGGTTGCCGTCCATCATCGGATGGGAAAAGAATGTTGGGTTAAAATCCAACCCCAGGCTCTGCTCGATGGCAAAATCCGCCCAGCCCTGGAATTGCTCGATTGTATAGGCGTCGCGGTCGATCTGCTTGCCTTTCTTCTCCGCGTAGCAAGCGTGCAAGTTGAGCTTGACCTTGCCGGGAATCAGCGTCAAGGCTTTCGCAATGTCTGCCCTCAGCTCCTCCGGTGTCCTGGCGCGCCCGGGATAATTGCCCGTGGTGGCGATACCGCCGGTCAGCTCACCCACGCCGTCGAACCCAATGACATCGTCGCCCTGCCAGCAGTGCATCGAGACCGGTATCGCGCCCGCAGCCGCGGTCGCCGCGTCCGCATCCACGCCTGCCTGCGCATAGACTTCTTTCGCGTATTGATATCTAGCGTATACGTCTGCTTTCATGGTTACACCTCTTCTGTATTTGGAGTGGGGCCTTTCTCGCGCCTGGCCATAATCCGTATGCGTGTTTTTCGCCAAGATGAACGAACGGGCAAATCGCTTTTCAGTTCACCTGGGCGCCATTCCCTGGAGATCTGCTTAATGCCGGCGTAAACTACTCATGGAGAAACACCTGCTTCCAGATAGTCGCACCTCCTGACTTTTCGTCATAGCGCAGAATCCCTTCCATATGCTTTGTCCAGCGTTTCGCAACTTCGGATTCCCTCTGTATCCGCAGAGATTCCTGAAGGTCTATGTGGCACTCCAGATAGGCAAACAGCTCGTCGCCGGCGTTCCATATCGTGTAGTTGTGGATTCCCGCCTCGTTGAGCATCGCTGTCATTTCCGGCCATATCTCGTCATGACGCTTTTTGTATTCTTCGATATCGTTCACATATGCTTTCCAGACCATCCTGTACATACCCGTATCCTCCTCGCGTCCGTTGCTTATTCAGTGATGGCGGTCATCGGTTACGGGCACACAGGGCTGGTAAAGCTCTGTGTGCCTGCAATTCGCGTTTGGCTTGGAGCTACCAACTGGGTCTAGGTTCCGCTAGACCCAAGTACGGTCAAAATAACGCTATTCGACCTTCCTGAAGGAGACATCCGGAAGGGCCTTGCAGAGCTTTTCCACAACGCCGGTCTGATGACCGAGGCAGAGGGACATGTGATGCGTATTGCCGGCCTTGGCCCAGTCTACGATAAAGTCCTTGACGTCGCGGGCGATACGCGCCCTCGTCATAGAGTTGCCCATCTGTGGCAAGGGTCCCCGCTCGCTTTCCGACTCGGCGCCGATGAAACGGAACCTGCCGTTGATATCGGCAGACAAGCCGAGCATCGTGATGGGACCTGTCTTCAGGCTGAACTCTACCGAGATGCCGTGGCCGCGCTTGCCGTGGTACAGTCCGAGACCGCGAATCGTTGGCTTGCCGTCGCTAATGCGAATATCATGAGGCCCATCATGCCCTACGAGCATAATGTTGTCCGCAAGGTCGATGCCGTACTCGGCAAAAGAACTGCCAGCGCCAATGGCGGAGGTGGTGTACATGGCCATACAGGTCTTCATATCCGATTCGCCCGCGAGGGCGATGCCCTGGGAAACCAACAGCGAGTTGCCAATAATCAGGTTGGAGGCGACCCGTTCATAGTAGTTGTCCCGGCCTTCATAGTAATAGGCCATAGCTGAGAGGTTGTTGTTACGAACGAGCTTATCCAGGCCGATGGCGCACTGCGCAGCCCATTCGACGTCTTCCGGATTGATGGGCACGGTGGTTGGATCATAGGACGGATCGAGGTACGTAAAAGTCTCGTTCATCTCGTCCATCTTTTCTTTGATCTCGGTCTCGGTCGCGGACTGCACGTATTCGACCAATTCGCACATCTCGAGCATTTTGATATGCACTCCGAAAGACCGGGTAAACGCCGTCGGATCAAAGTTCATATCCAGCATGCCTTCGTAGGAGTGCCCCATGTGGCCAAAGATGGCACCTTTGTAGGCGCGCAGCGCATCAGCCACACGGCACCACTCATTGACTTGCTTGACCATATCGGTGCCGAACCACTTGCCGCTCTGACGCCCGAAGACAAAGTCTTTGGCTTCGATCCCGCAGCGCTCCAAAGCGTTGTAGGCCTCGGTGACGCAACACGGCCCGCCGAAACCGATCGCATCGGTAATGGGGACTTGGCCCACCTCAAATTGCACCTGATGGCCGACCAGGACTATCGGGCAGCATACCTGCTTGGCGCCGATAAGGTATCTGCCGGAAGCGACATAACCCGGAAGATAGATAAAGCAGAGGTCAATGTCGTTTTTCTTGAAAAAGATGCCGGCCTCAAACGCCTTTTCCGGCGTATCGACCATCTGTGTTCCGTCGTCGGCGAAATAACGGATCACCTCAACACCGCATTCCTCGAGCAAGTTCTCAAAGAGCTCCGCTGACTTGAGCTCGGCTTCTCGTTGTCCTGGAAACTGCGGCCAGTATTCTCTATGGCCGGGGATCATTACACCAATTTTGCCCGTCTGCTTGACTTGGCCGATTGCCATGCTGAATTCCTCCTGGTAGCGTACGTTGACGATAATGAAAACCCAGACTGGAACTTGCGAGAACTTGGGGCACAAACCTGGCTATTATAGCACCCAGTTTACCACGGTTCAAACGCTCGTTCGAACTTGGCGATCGGTTTATCGGTTGCATATTATGTGGGTGAGTTTGGCCGTGTGTTGGTCGCTTGGCTGGCAGTTCCGTTGGCCGCGAGAATTGGCCAGGAGGGTTATGCCGGTGGGGGGTACCGGCTGCCGCGCGCGACCACTGCACAAGCCAAGATTCGCCAGCTTGCTGTGAGGTTCGGTCCGTACGTAATCGAACACTACCCCGGCAATGCCCAGCGTTATCGCCGCGCAGGCTCAGAGGATGAGCCAGTAAAGCAAAAAGCCGATCCACTGCTTAGCAGCGAACCGGCTTTCCCCTCTGGCTGAGGGACAGGGATTCGAACCCCGATCGCCTGATCCAGAGTCAGGTGTCCTACCGTTGGACGATCCCTCAACTGGGCAGGATTGTACCACAATCAGCCGGGGGATGCAAATCCCCTATGCGGCTGTGAGCAGCTCTTGTGCCTGGCGCAGGCGCTGCAGCGTCACGTCGCGCCCCAGGATGTCCAGCGTGCCGAACAGGGGCGGGGCCACCGTCCGGCCTGTGGTCGCCACGCGAATGACCCCAAAGAACTGCCCCACTTTGAGGCCCAGCTCCTCGGCGCGGGCGCGCAGGGCTGCTTCCATCGGCTCCTCTGCCCAGGAATCTAGCGACGCGATGGTCTCCTCGGCGGATTGCAGGGCGGCCAGTGTCTGCTCGCGGTCCATCTTTTTCTGAATCAGCAATTCCGGGTCGTAGCTGATCTCGCTGGCGAACAGGAAATCTACCATGGGCACCGCGTCGTTCAGCGTTTTGATTCGCTCGCGCACCATCGGTACCAGCTTCAGGGTGATGTCCAGGTCCACCGGGAAACCGGCCCGTCGCAATACCTGAATCAGCCGCCCGGCCAGGTCGTTCGTGCCCATCTCGCGGATGTAGGTGGCGTTCATGTGATCCAACTTGTCATAAGAGAACGCCGCTGCTGACTTGCTGACCTTCTCCAGATCAAAGAAGCGAATCAGCTCGTCCCGGCTAAAGAATTCGGTATGTCCATCGTACGACCAGCCCACCAACGCCAGGAAGTTGACCATTGCCTCCGGCAGATAGCCCGCCTCGCGGAACTCGCGAACAAAGGTGAGCATTTCCCGGCCATCCTCCAGCTTTTTCTTGCGCTTGCTCAGCTTCCCCTTGCCGGAGGGGTCGAGGATGGTGGGCAGGTGGGCCTGCACGGGCATCTCCCAGCCAAAGGCCTGATACATGAGCACATGCTCTGGCACGGAGGAAATCCACTCCTCGCCGCGCATGATGTGAGTAATCTCCATCAGGTGATCGTCTACCACGTTGGCCAGGTGGTAGGTGGGGAAGCCGTCCGATTTGAGCAGTACCAGGTCGCTCAGTTGCTCGTTTTCCACTACGATATGACCGCGCAGCACGTCGTCGAACTCGGTGACTCCCTCGGTGGGGACGGCCAGCCGGATGACGGGGCGGATGCCTTGGGCCTCGCATTCGGCCCGTTGCTCGCGGGTCAGGGTGCGGCAATGCCGATCATAGCCCGCCACCGATCCGGTGGTCCGCTGCTCTTCGCGCAGGGCGGCCAGCCGCTCCGGGGTGCAATAACAGGGATAAGCCCGCCCGTCTTCTACCAGTTGTTGGGCATATTTGTGATATAGCTCTAGCCTATCGGACTGGAGATAGGGACCATAGTTGCCCCCCACCTCGGGACCTTCGTCCCAGCACAGCCCCAACCAGCGCATGCTCTCTAGCAGGTCGGGCATGGCGTCAGGGTTGTAGCGCGTTCGGTCAGTGTCCTCAATGCGCAGGATAAACTTGCCCCCGTGATGTCGGGCAAATAGCCAGTTGTACAGCGCAGTACGCGCGCCGCCCACGTGGAAGAATCCCGTGGGGCTGGGCGCAAAGCGCACGCGCACCAGGTTATCGTTCATTTTTCTTATTTCCTTCGAGTCCTTTATCGTAGCAAAGGGCAATCCGTACAATATTGTACACAATTTTGCCGGAATTATAAAAGATCGGGTTCGGGGTCTTTGTGGCGCATGAGGACGCTCTGAACCAGACCCAAGGCGAACAGCGTGCTCACCAGGGAGCTACCTCCGTAGCTCACCAGGGGCAGGGTAAGGCCCGTTACTGGCAGGATGTTGGCGTTCATCCCCAGGTTGATAAAGGTCTGGATCAGGAGCATGACGGCAACACCGGAGGCGATCAGTCGCCCGCTCGTGTCGCGGGCCAAGGCAGCAGTACGCACCAGGCGCAAAATCAGGAAGGCAAAGAGGGCCAGCACCAGCACGCTGCCTACGAATCCAAACTCCTCGGCGATTACCGAGAAGATAAAGTCGGTATGTCGCACCCGCAAAAAGTGTAACTGGCTCTGCGTGCCCTGGCCCCAGCCCTTGCCCCACCAGCCGCCGGAGCCGATACTAATCAACGCCTGCCTGATGTTGTAGCTGGAACCGGTCGGGTCGTAGCCGGGCAGGATCAGCATCAGGACGCGGTCACGCATATAATCTTCCATGCGAAACCAGACCAGGGGAGCCGCAATGATGCCCACGGTGACCAGCAGCAGGATATGCCGCCAGCGCACTCCCGCCAAAAAGACCATCCCTACCCATGTCAGGAACAGGAGCACCGCGATGCCAAAGTCGGGTTGCAGATAGATCAGCACCACCGGTGGCGCCATCATCAAGACGGACACGAAAAAGGGCAGGGAGCTTTCCATGGCCCCTTCGTATTGCTCCATAATCTGCGCGATGACGATGATCATCAATACTTTGGCAAATTCGGAGGGTTGGATGCCCTGGTTTTCCCACACTTCCACCCAGCTTTGTGCGCCAAACGAGGTCCACCCCAGGACCATGGTCACGCCCAGCAGGATGAGGAGAAAGATGTATAGCCAGCGGGATAAGGTGATCAATAGATGGTAGTCGAGCGCAGCGACGACCAGATAGAGGACCAACCCCAGCAGGGCGAATACACCCTGACGAAAGACGGTGTTCTGGAGGAGCGTGGTTCCCTCTTGGGGCAGTGACGCCTCGTAGGAGCTATAGATCATCATTCCGCCCAGCACAATGAGCAGAATGGTGACGAGTAGCTGTGGTAGGTCAAAATGACGCCAAACGGCTCGTTGCATGATGGAAGCGATGTTCCCTCTAGCATCCCCGTAGACATCGCGCGGACAGGTCCGTCGCGATGGGGTTACGTCTTGCGCAACAGACGCCGCCACCAGGGCTTGCGCCCTTCCAGGATGGGGATGAAATCGACCTTTTCCCCGCACAGACGGCGGGCCATATTATGATACGCCCTACCTGCCAATGATTTGTCATCGTTCGCGATGGGGTTGCCGTGCATATTACCCAGCAGTACGACCTCGTTCTCCGGGGTGATCCCCAGCAGATCAATGGCCAGCGTTTCCGTGATTTGTTGCGGGCCGAGCATCTCCCCCCGCTGCACCAATTCCGGGCGAATGCGATTGATGACCAGGCGCGTGGACGTGCGCCCTTCCGCTTCAAGAATACCCAGCACGCGATCCACATCCTGAATGGCGGAGGCATCGGGAGTAGTCACCAAAATGAACTCGTCTGCGGCGGCCACGGCGTTGCGGAAACCCAGCTCTATGCCAGCGGGCGAGTCAATCAGCACGAAATCGCACTCCCCGCGCAGTTGCTCGCAGACGCGGATCATGTCGGCGGGGCTGACAGCGGACTTGTCGCGGCTTTGGGCGGCGGGCAGCAGGTACAGTTCCTGCACGTTCTTGTCGCGGATCAACGCCTGCCGCAGTCGGCAGCGCCCCTCGATCATGTCCACGACGTCATAGATAATGCGGTTTTGCAGCCCCATGACAACATCGAGGTTGCGCAGGCCAATGTCCGTATCGATTACCACGACCCGTTTGCCCAGCTTGGCCAGGGCCACACCCAGGTTGGCCGTCGTCGTGGTTTTCCCAACCCCGCCTTTACCGGAAGTGATGGTGATGACGCGCGTTGGCATTCCGGTTATACCCCCCGTGGTGCCCTGTCCCAGGGCTCGACCACAATCATATTGTCGCGTACGTGCGCGATTTCGGGCAGCGTATCCTTCCCATGCTCCTCCTCTGCTGGCCGGGCGATCAAATCGCCGATGCGCAATTGCAGAGGGGAAAAGTCCAGGGCGCACACCACTGCCGAGTTATCTCCCATTGCCCCGGCGTGTACCATCCCTTGGAGACGTCCCCAAATCACAATATCCCCGCCCGCGATGATTTCGGACCCGGTGTTCACATCCCCGATGACCACGATGTGTCCGGTATGTCGGATGACCTGGCCCGAACGGACCAGATGGCGGATCAGCACCCCTTTGCTTCCCTCCAGGGGGCGCGGTGGCGTCAGAGTTGGCGACCTGGCGGGAGAGGGTGGTTCGCGCCTGGCCTCCTCACCTAACAGTCGCAGCCCCAGCGCCCTGACAGCCTGCTGAGAGGCCGCGCTGGTGGTGACCACGGTACGCAGGATCATCTCGTATCCGCCGAGCAGATCGCTTAACTGCTTTAGGCCCTCTCCGTCTATGTCGCGATCTCCGATCTGGAGGGCAACGGTCCCATGCTGGAAGAAACTTCCCTGGGTTTCCAGATGCTGCTCCAGTTCCTTGAGTTGATCCTGAAGGTCTCCATCGCCCAGTGTGATGGTCAGACCTTCCCGCGTGCCCTTGATCGAAATCGAGTTCTTCATCGATCCCGCCTTACTTCCGGGCCCGTCGCCCGGATGGTGTAAGTGAAAATAAATTTTTACCGTTCAGGCTTGGTCTAGTGTGCCACTGTCGGTGTGGGTGTAGGCTCGGGTATTTCAAAGTAGTAACGCATGATCTGGGCTGCGACGGGAGCTGCTTGTTGTGAGCCTTCACCGCCACCTTCTAGAAAAACTACGACGGCGATTTCCGGGTCCTCAAACGGAGCGAATGCTGTGAACCACGCATGTGTGGGCAGGGTACCGTCCTTATTGAGGATCAGGTTGCCGTTCTCGTCCACCGCAGGGTATTCTGCCGAACCGGTCTTGCCAGCTACGCGGATACCGGGCACTTGGGCCAGCCACGCCGACCCTCGCTCCACGGCGTCCAACATTCCCTGGCGAACCAGCTCGATGTTCTGTAGCGATACGTCCAACTGCCGGATCGGCTCTGGAGCGGGCATGTCGACAACCCGCCCTTCTGCATCGGTGACTTGATACACAAGCTGGGGCCGGTAGAGCGTGCCCTTGTTGGCGATGGCAGCCGTCGCGTTGAGCACGTGCAAGGGAGTGGACAAGATATAGCCCTGTCCAATGGATGCGTTGTAGGTATCGCCGGTTAGCCAGTGTTCGCCATAGTTCTGGCGCTTCCATTGATCGTCGGGGATCAACCCCGCGAGTTCCCCGGGGAGGTCGATGCCTGACTTCTCACCATAGCCGAACATCTTGGCATATCTGGCCAGCCCTTCGTATCCCAATCCCTTGAAATCACGATAGCCGCCGATGGCCTGGTAGAAGTAAATGTCGCACGATTGGGCGATGGCCCCCACCACGTTCAGCGAACCGTGGCCTGCCCGTCGCCAGCAGTAGAATGGCTGCGCCAGACTCCAGTCGTCGGGGGCATACCGGTTGGGCAGATACAGGGTGCCATTGCAGGTGAGGCGAGTAGAGACGTCTACGGCATGTTCCTGCAACGCTCCCGAGGCGGACACGATCTTGAAGGTGGAACCGGGTGGGTATTGCCCGCTGACAGCGTGGTTCATCATGGGGCGATGCTTGTCGGCCAGCAGCGCGGCATAGTCCTCGTACGAGATCCCACCGGAGAACTGGTTGTTGTCATAGTTGGGCAGGGAGACCATGGAGAGGATAGCGCCCGTGCGCGGATCCATCACGATGGCTACGCCCACAGGCGACTTGGCGTTGCGCATGCCCTCGCGCAGCGCATCCTCGACAAAGCGCTGCAATTCCAGGTCGATGGTTAACAACAAGTTGTTGCCGGGAACGGGCGGCTCGGAGGCCAGCACGGCTACTTCCCGCTCAAAGGCGTCTACCTCAACGTGTTTTTGGCCCTTGGTCCCGCGCAGGATGTCTTCCAGGGAATACTCGATCCCTGCCAGCCCGACCATGTCATCGGGCTCATAGTCCCCCTCTTCATCATCGATATAACTATCCAGCCAGGTCTCGGGGATAGAACCGACGTACCCCAGGAGGTGGGCGGTGAGGGAACCGTCCAAGTATTCTCGCAACGGTTCGGCTGTCACGACGATGCCGGGGAGCTGCAAGTGCTCCTCCTCCAGGATGAACGCCGCTTGCCGATCCACGTTGGTGGCAATGCGGATCGGCCTCCAGATGGCTACCCGCCGCCATTCTCCAAGCGTGCGGTCATCCAGGATGCTCAGGATGGTTTTCTTGGGCGCGCTACTCCCCGCGCTCGGCGTCTCGGTAGTCTCCGGGGTCGCCTCGGCCAGGCTATCCGTGCTGGCAGGAACCGGGGACGGCTCAGCCGTCGCGGGGGTTTCCAGCCCGCTGGGGATGCCTACCAACTCGCTAATACGCTCAAGCACGCGCCGAAATTCCGGGTCATTTTCTTCGGGCAGTCCGCCGGGTACGATGCTGACGGTAAAGCTGGGGATGTTGCGCACCAACATGCGCCCGTAACGGTCATAGACGATGCCCCGGGGGGCGTTCATGGGGATCAACCGGAAGCGGTTGGTATCCGCGGATTGCTGGTAAGATTCGGAGGAAACGATCTGCAATTCCCACAGCCGGAGGCCGAGCACGCTGAACGCCAGGATGACGGCGACTCGGAAAATGATAAAGCGGGACTTGACGTACCAGTCTTTCATTCTATTCCCACTCCGCGGGCTTGGGGCGCATATGACTGCATAGCCAGTATACCAGCAGGTACATGAACGGCATGCAGAGCGTATTCACAAACAACGAGGGGGCTAATACTCGCCAGAGCGTAGGTCCCCACAGCAGCTCGCGGCCGGTGATTTCGAGTAGTAGCATGAAGATCCCGTTGTAAACCAGGGTGGCCGTGATGACAGCGGTGTAGGGCCAGATGCGGACTGTGCGAAAGATGTTGATTTCTCCCAGGCCCACCAAGTAGTTGACTGCCACCAGACTGATGGTCGTCAGGCCAAAGGGCGCGCTGGAGAGAATATCGGTGGTTACTCCGCCCACCAGGCTGACCAGCAACCCCTCATGGGCACCCCCGATCAACACGGTTGCCACGATGAACAGCAGCACCAGGTCGGGGCTGACCCCGAAAATCCTGATTCTGGTGATGACCGTAGACTGCACCAGCGCCACAACTGCCAGCAGCGCCGCCAGGACGTACGCGTTGATCGTGGAACTGCCGCGATTCATAGTTGCCTATGCCTTCAGTTCGACTATTGGTAATCGTGAATATAGCGCGACTGCCAGACAACAGGTTTGTTGGGCCTGTGGTCTGCCGCTGCGGCTATTGGCCGCTTTCCACTACCTCGTCCTCCATCGCCTCACCCTCCGCGGGCGCGTCTTCGGGCGCAAAGCTGAGCAACACCATCACCGACTCCAGGTCGTGCAGGTTCACCAGGGGCACCAGTCGCGCCTCCTGAAAGATCTCGACATCCTTCTGTGTGACGCTGGCGACCTGGCCGATGACCAGTCGCTTGGGAAAGTTACCGCCCAGGCCCGACGTAAGCACCAGATCGCCCGGGGCCACTGTATCGCCCTGGGGGATATAGCGCATGATCAGTTCGTGACCAGGGTAGCCCTGCACCATGCCCGTAGCCCGCGTGCGCTGGATGATTGCGCCTACAGAGCTAGAGGCGTCGGTGATCAGCATCACCTTGGACGAATTGGTGCTCACCTCACTGATGCGCCCCACCAACCCCTGGTCGATGATGACGGGCATGCCCTCTTCCACCTCGTCTGCTGCGCCCCGGTCAATGATCAGGTATTGCAGCAAGTTGCTCGGATCGCGCCCGATCACCTCGGCCGACAACAGTCGATAGTTCGGCACGGCGCTCTTGAAGTTGAGCTGCCTCCGCAGCGTTTCGTTTTCGATCTGCGCTTCCTGAAGCAACACAATCTGGTTGCGCAGCCGACTGTTCTCGTCGCGCAGTTGGTCGTTCTCCTTTTGCTGGGAGAGCAGGTGGCTGACGCCGCCCGCCACATGGATCACGGGTTGAGCCATGCGCTGCAAGACATACTGCACGGGTGAGACAACGTACGAAACGGTATCGCGAATCGGGTTGGGTTTGCCGGTCTGGTCCAGGACCATCCAGGCCAGGATCAAAGCAAGGATGAGGATAACGACAATGGCCCGACTACGTAGAGCATTCACACGTTTGGTATCCTGTTGAGCCGCTTGCGATCAATTATCGATTTCAGTGCGCGCGGGCCGCCAGCGCTCCTCGCTGGGTTGCGGCCAACACTTTGTGATATCGATCCAGGTCGGCGACGATCTCGCCAGCTCCCCGCGCCACACAGGTGACCGGGTCTTCGGAACGATACACGCGCATATGGGTTTCTTCGGAAAGGCGTTCGGGCAGCCCCTGAAGCAACGAGCCGCCGCCTGCCATTGCAATGCCCTGTTCCATCAGGTCGGCTACCAGTTCGGGCGGCGTTTCGTCTAGCGTGGCCCGCACGGCCTCGACGATCACGCCCACCGGGCCGGAAAGGGCCTCGCGGATTTCCACGCTGCTGACTTCGACGGCGTCGGGCAGGCCGGTGATCAGGTTACGCCCGCGCACGGTGATGGTCTGTTCTTCTGGCAGGGGATAGGCAGAGCCGATGGCGATCTTGACGCGCTCGGCCATGCGCTCGCCGATCAGCAGGTTGTACTTCTGGCGGGCGTATTGGATGATTTCCTCATCCATTTCGTCTCCCGCCACGCGGATGGAGCGACTGACGACGATACCGCCCAGGGAGATCACGGCCACTTCGGTGGTGCCACCGCCGATGTCGATGATCATGCTGCCCACCGATTCGCTCACCGGCAGCTTGGCGCCGATGGCGGCGGCCATGGGTTCGTCTACCAGATAGGCTTCGCGGGCGCCCGCGCTGAGGGTGGCCTCGTGCACGGCCCGCTTTTCCACCTCGGTCACGCCGCTGGGAATGCCCACCACGACGCGGGGGCTGGGAACCAGCAGGCGCTTGCGCTCGTGGACCTTGTGGATGAAATAGTGCAGCATCTTCTCGGTGATATCAAAGTCCGAAATGACGCCATCCCGCAGGGGGCGGATGGCGACGATATTACCGGGGGTGCGCCCGACCATCTCTTTGGCTTCCGCGCCGATGGCGAGCGGCTTCTTGGTGCGCTTATCGATGGCAACTACCGAAGGTTCATTTATGACGATCCCCTGTCCCCGAACGGAAACGAGGGTTGTAGCAGTGCCCAAGTCAATTCCAATATCGCGGGAAAACATACCCAGAAGAGCAGTCAGCGGCTTCAGCACAGATCAATTCCTTCCTTCTGGCAGTATACGTTGGTTGCACTTGCGATTATACCACAAGTTGTATGATTACAAAAGGATGGGATGGCCGCCCCCATCGCCTGCAAGTTGACGATTACGGCAAAAGGGAGTATCCTGTGTATTCGAAGTAGGGGGGTGGCTGAGTCCTGGTGGGCTCCGCGGTCTTCAAAACCGTTGAGGGGTGCCGCAGAGGTGGCCCTGGTGGGTTCGACTCCCATCCACTCCCGTATAGAGCGAGTAAACGCCCCGATCAGCGCAAGTGCTGGCGGGGCGTTTTGGCGTGTGTTAGGAGTAATACGATCAGATATGGGAGATCGGAATGCTAGGTCGGTCGGGCTGTGGAGGGGAATTCCATGGTGCGTAACTGCTTCTAGGCATCATTTTCTTTCCCATCGGAACGCAATATGCTAGCGACCCTTTCTATCACAAGTTCCAATATGGCTACCGGGGTCGAGTCAAAGACCCAACGAAAATAAGGCCGCAGTCGGCGATTCGTTAGTCCCGCAATAATTACCGCATAGGCAATAGCCACTATCACTACCGTCAGAACTGGCGAGTCGTATAGTTCCGTCTGCGTGTTCCAACTCGCCCTTCTCAGTTCTCTCAGCCCTTCAACACGCGCAGACACTTCAGGGAGCGCCCCTTCTCCCGCATACACGAACTGGACGTAGATCTTTTCGTCAGGATTCAGTAAATCCAGATCGAGATACACTTCATTATCTGTGTCATCTGCCCGGATAAGGCTGCACTCAATGTTATTCGGTTCCTTGCTTGCAATGCGCCAAGTCAGTAGCCTCGTATCCTTGCCGAATCCGAATGCTATCGGGTTTCTTATGGCTTCTCTTCTTAAAGGAATATTTCCAGTATTTTGGATGAGAACCTGGGCCAAGTAGACATTTGGAACCTCCTGCCCATCGTAGAGAATCTGGACTCTGCCTGTCACCTCGTCACCAGCAGGCTCTACGGAAGCAATCGTACTCGTCGGCGAGAAGCTGTACGAGACTTCGAACACCGCTTTGGTTCTGAAGTAGAGGTATATGGAGACTCCGATGGCTAGTACGCCCGCAATGGCCCCGATTACTTGTGCGATGTCGACGAATTTGCGCCACCTGGGATGATCTACATTCATTCTGGCTGCCTTTCTTGAACGATGCATCAAGGCGGAAGCGCTGGAGCGAACCGGCGATACGTCAGGAGTGCAAGTAGTTGACTGTTATACTGCTGTGTTCGTGTTCTCGGAAGTATCTGGCGGCACGACAACGATAAGGTCGGCGCGAATCTCGGTTTGGAGGTTCATGGGGTTACTCCGTGATTTGGGTTGTCGAGCCGGACCCGTTGCTGTTCTATTATAGCGCATTGTAAACACTATGCAACCCAACATAACGCTAATATTTGATACCTTTTCTCCCACTTCCCCCCATCCCCGCCACCGGTGTATACTGCTCCCCGTTCAGCCTATCACTCGCAAAGGATAACCCACCCATGCCCGAACGCACGCGCTATCAGGCCGCTATCATGCAGGAGCACCGCCTGCTGCTGCTCTACGTCATCGAACACCAGCACGACGCCCGCGCCTTTTGGGTGATCCCCGGCGGGCGCGCCGAGCCGGGCGAATCGGAGGAAGCGTGCGTGCGCCGCGAGGTGCGCGAGGAAACCCACCTGGAGGTGGCCGTGGATCGGCTGTTGCTGGACGAGCCGGGCGTGGGCGATGGCATCTATACCCGGTTGAAGACGTATCTGTGCCACCCCCTCGGCGGGAGGGCCACGCCGGGCTGCGAGCCGGAGGAGGATGCGGCGGGCAGCGAGATTCACGCCGTGGGCTGGTTCGACCTGCGCGACCCCGCTACCTGGGACCCGGATGCGCGCGCGGACCCCATCACCTACCCGCTGTTGCAGCGCATCCGGGCGGCGCTGGGGTATGCGGCAGACGATTCTGAGGAGGGATCCACGGAGGGCTGACCACGGAACACGCGAATGATGTAATGGTCAGGATGAAGTTACACACCTGCGCCAAAGCAGCGACGGACGAAATGAGCGCCGTAATGTGCGAGCCTCGCTCCGTGCCCCGCGCCAGCGGCATGTATGCCGAGCACTGTAGGTGCCGGGCTAATGGTTAAAAAGTAGGCTCAAGCCTACTGAAACACACTGAACCCGCTTCAGCGGGTTTCCCTTTCTCCCAGCCTGGGACCTTCAGTCCCAGGTGGGGCTGTGTATCATCCCCTTGACCAATACAGAAACACACGAAGGAACACGAAAGGGAGGCTTGCTTCGGCGGCTCGTCATTTGCATGAAACGGGGCGCGCGGCACGATGCCGCGGCTACAGATGGAAGCCGGCCCTCCATGCCTCTTCTTTCGTGTTGTTCGTGTGTTTCGTGGTTCAATCTCCCCTTCTGCGTATTCCGTGTATTCTGTGTTCTATTCCAGCAGGGTCGCGGCCAGCACGCCGATGATGATTTCCGGCGCGATGCACTCGACGCGCACCGATTCCAGCACGCGCCCCGCATCCAGGAGGACGTCGAGGATGTCGGCGTGCGTGCCGCTGGCCTGGCCGACACCATAGTACCCCTCTTTGTCCCCGCCGATGTGCTGGGGATAGTTCTGCGAGAAATGCTGGAGCAGGTGGTCATAGTTGTCGGGGTTGACGAGTTCCACCACCTGCTCGCCGCCGTCGGCATAGCGCAGCACCAGCCGCCCGTTGGCGATATAGGTCTGGTTGTTCAGCGTGGTGCCTGCCATCAGCAGATACAGTTTGCGCCCCTGGCGGCCCACGGGGATGCGCGTCTCGCGGGGCCACTGCTCCCAGCGGGCGGCGAACAGCCCGTTGTTCCCCGCGCGCACCTGTCGGAAGGGTACGCCCACGTCGCTGCGGAACAGGCCGTTGGCGTCCAGTTGCCCGCGCAGGTGGTCCAGGTTGACATACTCTGGCTTGTACCAGCTTCCCGTCCAGGCGTTCAGGCCATCGCGCATAATGCGCAGCGCCGTCGGCGGCAGGTTGGCGTCAAAGTAATCCTGGCAAAACAGGGTTTCCAGTTGCCCATTGTAGGGCAGGTCCAGCGGCGCATAGCAGGCGGACAGGTTTTCCCACAGCGCGGAAGGTTGCCACAGCAGCAACGTGGCCTGCAACTCGCCCTGCCAGTCGCCGCTCACCCGCAGGCGCAGCGGGGTGCGTCCCGGCGACAGGTGTGAGCGGTCGCGCAGGGGGAACGTCAGCCGCAACTCGGCCTGGGCCGGGAGGGTTACCGCCTCGGTAGAACCCTGGCCCAGCAATTCCGTTTCCAGCGTCAGGCGGAGCAGTTGGGGCAGGTTGTTGTGCAGGGTAAACGCGTAGCGCAGGTCGTCGCGGGCCTGGTCGTATTGCCAGTCGGCGGCGCTGATCTCCAGCGCGGGGCGGGCTTGCACATCCACCGGCTCCCAGCAGGTCGTATTGCCGTGAGTGGTGCGCAGGAAAAAGGTGTGCGGGCCGCGCACGTTCTCGCGCAGCGCGAACTCGGTCGGGTCGCTGCCGGGCTGCCGCTCGAGGAGCAGCCCTTGTGGGTCGTGTACCTCTGCCAGCGCGCAATCCTGGGCGGTCACCGCGAAGGGGTGGCCGGGGACCACGACTGGCGGGTAGGTCAGGGTGTGGCGCAAGGCGCGGTAGCGCACCTGCACCGCGTGCTCTGTCCCGGCGGGCAGGTCGATCACGACATATGGCGCGCCGATGCCCGGCTCGCAGCGCCAGTCCACGGGCTGCCCATTGGCCGAGACCCCCTCGACTATGTCATAGCGGGCGCGCAGCCGGAGGCGCAGGCGGCAGGGGGTGGGCATGGTGACGCGGACATGCTCGCTCAAGTCGTCCCGTTCCAGCGCAAAGGTGAGGTCTTGCAGCGTCAGCCTGGCCGTGGGCCACTCGGGCGGCAGGTTGGGCTGGATCACCACCAGATTGCGCTGGCGCTGCGGGCGGATGCCGAACAGCCCTTCGATCACCGTGCGGGCGAACATGCTGCTCGTGTCGGTGAACTCGGTATAAGTGCCCTGCTCGGCCTCCCATCCGCCATAAGACGAGATGGTGCCCGGCACGCGCGCCTTGATGAATGGTTGCAGCGAAGCCTGCAACAGCCGCCAGCCGCGTCCGTTGTCGCCCAGTTGGAAATAGCTCAACGCGGTGTGCAGGATTTCCTGGAAGGCGATGGTGCCGTTGGTGACGATCACCGGATACCAATCGTTGACCAACAGCACGTCGTTGGGGAACCAGAGGCGTTCTTCGACATAACGCAGCGACTGGTACGCCTGGAAGGGGTCGGTCACCTCCGAGTCGATGGGGTGGTAGATGGTGGGCAGCTCGGCGGCCTCGTGCAGGCGGTGCGGCTCCAGGTATTCCTGGTATTCTGCATAGTGCCCCTCGCGGGCCATCCAAAGCCGCGCGTTCATCGCCTCGCGGATGGCGGCGGCCATGTCGCGGTAGGGCTGCGGATCGTCCCCGGCCAACTCGGCGGCCTCGGCGGCCAGCAGGTGCGCGCGGTACATATAGGCGCTGGCCTGCGCGCCCGGCCCGCCCGAATACCAGTGCCCGTCGGATATCCAGGTGTTGATGTGATTCTCGAAAAGATGATCCCCGTCCGTGTCCAGCGCGCGTCGCTCCCAGGCCAGGGCGTCGCGCAGCATGGGCCACAGATCGCGCAGCAGCGGCTTGTCGCCCGTCCAGCAATAGTAATGGTAGAGGTGGTCCAGGTAGACCTCGCCCATGTTCCCGTCTACCCAGCCGCCATAGGAGCCGTCAAAGCCCACCCAGTCGTGCAGCTTGCCTCGGCTCACATAGCCCTGTTCGCCTTCCTTGATCTGGTGTTGGGCGTGAAAGCGCAGGGCGGCGGCCACGCGGTCGTACCAGCCCAGGCAGGTGGGGCCATACCAGCCGCGCCAGCCGAGGAACCAGCCGTTGCACTCGACGCCCCAGCGCACCGCGCCGTGCAGGTAAGAGGGGGGCAGCCAGGAGGCATCCAGGGAGGAGGAGATGCCGCGCACGGCCTGGTTGAGCAGCGTGTGGGGCGTCTCGACCACGGCCTGGGTCTGTACCGCTTCGCCGTGCTGTTTGGCGATTTGGAGGGTGGCGGCAGCGTTGCCCAACAAGCCCTTCAGGGCGCGGGCATCCTCGTCATAGTTGGTCAGCAGGGCCAGATAGATCGGTTCCGGCCCGACTTGCAGCGCGCTCACGAACGCTTTGCGCTCGTTCTCCACCGCCGAGAGGCCGACTTCCATGCGCGGCAGGGCATCGGGGTTGGCGACGAGGATATGCCCGGCGGGGAGCGTGGCAGCGCGGGTGGTTTTGGGGCATTGCGGATGGCGGCCCACCAGGATATACCCCTCTTCCAATGTCACGCGGGTATCTGCCGCCATCTGCGGGGAGACGCCGCTATCGCGGAGCCCGCCCTCGCGGGTGGTCGGTCCCTGGCCGAGGATGCTGCGCGGGGCATAGCCCAGGTTGCCCAGCAGCCACAGCACCTCCACTGCCTCCGAGGCCCACATACGCGCGATCAGGCCGGGTGCGTCGGGCAGAGGGTAGACTTCCAGGTGCAATTCCAGGTCGGGAAACGCGGGGTCGGTCAGGTTCCAGCGCATCCCGCCCGCGTCGTAGAGGGCTCCTATCTGCTGGAACTCGTGCGCCCATTTGCCCAGCGTCCCGCGCTGCACGTAAAAGGAGAGGTCGCCGTAGCGCCAGTTGGGGGCTTCAGCCATGCGGATTTGCGGCCTGTCGCCGCCCAGCACCTTCATGGGGCCATGCGCGCCGTGCAGCACGCGGTTGTAGGTAAAGCGCCCGTTGACGATGCGAAAACCCTGCGGCGTGGCCTCGTACCACTGCCAGGGGTCGCGCGCCCAGATCATCCAGTCCTGTTTGGCAGCCATGTGGCCTCCTTTTACTCTAGCTTGGTGACCTGTTCGATGCGGTGCTCGCGCTCCTCATGCTTGATAGGCGAACCCTGCCGGACTGCGCCTTGCCGGACCTGCCTCAGCCCGGCAGCTTCCCGGCGGAGTCCAGGGCATCCGCGATGTCCTGCAAATCCAACCGTTCCAGTGTCGCGCGGGTTGGCCTGCCGGTGCTCTTGTCCCAGCCCCGCAACTCGTGGTAGGTGTCTACCAGTTGGTCGAATTTGGCCTCGTCGATAGCGATGGCTTTGGTTCCATCGGGCCGCTTGAACCAGGGCATGATTTCCTTGAGCTCTTTTTCGCGGCTCCGATCATAGTTGCGCACCAGCAGCGCGCGCTGCATGTTCTTGTTGCGCTCGCCCATTTCATCCAGCTCTTGCTCGCTGACCTCCCGGCCTGTGACGGCGGAAAAGAGGCGACTCTCCGCGTCAGACTGTTCAGGCATAGGAAACGCAAACTCACAGAGTGTCAGACTGGATTTCAACTCGGACCGATGCTCGTTCCAGATGGCGATCTCGGCGCCTTTGGAGCCCTCGTAAGGGGACTGGACGAACTCGTCCAGCCATCCGTGTTTGGCCCGGGTATGGGTGTCATCCAGCGGGTCGCGCGTTGCGGTCATCCAGACCAGCGCCTGGATCAGCCAATGCGGGAATTCCTGGATGGATTGGATGCCCCGGCCACTCCAATGCCCGGCGTATCCCAGGCTT
>Ga0209347_1000605_pt1 | contig 83645 bp, 85 predicted proteins | sample AutmiccommuBRH23_FD_187382 | JGI IMG/M metagenome (GOLD analysis project Ga0209347, IMG submission 187382) | Deep subsurface microbial communities from Mt. Terri, Switzerland - Autotrophic microbial communities BRH/23 (SPAdes) (version 2) | ecosystem: Environmental > Aquatic > Deep subsurface >...
CGATCTGCCACTCGGCATCGCTCAAATCAAAACGGGCCATGATCCATCTCCTCTCACGAGAAGGGAATCATGAACCCACTCAATTGGGAATCCTGTTTATGAGTACAGAACCTAGTCTGTCGCGATCACGCCAATCGCGAGGCCGATAATGGCACCGGTGGCCACTGACGCGAGAATCGCATCTCCCCGGTCATAATCGCGGGCCCAATAGTAACCACGTGGCGGATCATAGAGGCCGTAGCGATGGTAATCGCGGATATAGACGGTGTGGCCATGCGGGCGGTAATAGCCGCCGACAGCGTAGCGCGGCACATAGTGGCGCGGTGGCGCATAATGGCGCGGCGGGGCGTAGTAGTGGCGGGGTGGCGCATAATGGGCGCGCGACCGTGGCGGGCTGTAATAGCGATGCTTGTCATGATGACGATAGGCGTCACGCCGATCATGCTTGCCGCGGTAATCGTGCCTGCGATCGTCCCTGCCGCGATAGTCGTTCCGGCGATCGCCGCGATAGTCATTGCGGCGGTCGTGGCCGCGACTGGCGCCCCGGTCATAATCGCCACGCGAATACTCTCCGCCACGATGATTGTCACCACGGCGCCCCTGGTCGGCGCTGGCGATGGGGGCCGCAAGCAAGCCGATGGTTGCCGTGGCAACCAGCAGGCGGGATAGGTTCTTCAACAGTTTCATGGCGTTCAAGCCTCCTGAGGATCGCCGCACATGTGTGCGAACTTGAGGCAAGTTTTAACGGTTGCGGGCTGAACTCCACCTGAACGCCATGTTAAGGAAAACCCATGTCAGACTTTGGCGATCTTCGCGTATCAGGCGAGTTGGCGGTTCCTGCCTGGGAACTGAGCGAGGCCTTCGTGCGCGCGTCAGGGCCGGGGGGGCAGAACGTCAACAAGGTGTCGTCAGCGGTGCAGCTGACGTGGAATGTCGCTGCCTCATCCCTTCCGCCCGAGATAAAGGCCAGGTTTTCAAAACTTTACGCCAGCCGCATCACGAATGACGGCCGCCTGATCCTGGAAGCGAGCGAACATCGCAGTCAGCTGCTGAACCGTGAGGCGGCGCGTAAGCGGCTGGCGCAAATGATCCTGAAAGCGTCGATCCGGCCAAAACGACGGGTCGCGACGCGTCCCACGGCCGGCAGTGTGCGCCGCAGGATCGCGTCGAAAAAACGTCGGGGTGAAATCAAGTCGCTGCGGGGCAGCGTCGAGACAGACGACTAGCCTTCGAGTTCTGCCTTGATGGCGGCGTCGAGCTTGGCCATGTCCGCGCCTTCGATATGGGTTTCGCCAACGAAGAAGCCCGGCGTACCGCCGACGCCAAGCGTTCGTCCGAGATCCTTCATGTCAGCCAGCTGTTTCTGGATTTCCATGGACTTCATGTCGGCGCGCATTTTCTGAACGCTGATGCCAATCGATTCGGCGATGGAATCGATGCGCTTCTCGGTCAGGTCGTCATTTGACTTGATCTCCATGAGCGCGATGTGCATCTCATTGTACTTGTCCTGCTTGCCTGCGGCGAGCGCGGCCAGCGCAGCGGTTTCGCTGATGCCGCCAAAGATCGGCAGTTCCTTGAACACGACACGGACCTTCCCGTCATACTGGGCCGGAAGGGCCTGGATCGTGTCAACCGAACGCTTGCAAAAGCCGCAGCGGTAATCGAAGAACTCGACCACCGTCACTTCGGCATCGGCTGGCCCGACGAAATGGTCGCTGGCCAGGCTGTAGAGTTTGTCTTTTTCTTTCCTGATCGCCACCTTGGCGGCGTCCGCGGCCTCGGCGCGCTGCTTCTCGCTTAGCACAATCAGCGCGTCTTCGATGATTTCGGGATTGGCCATGATGTATGCGCGGACAATCTCTTCCACTTCGGCGCGGTTCATCTCGGACGAAGGGGAATCCTGCGCGCAGGCTGGTGTCAGGGCAATGGCGGTCATCGCCGCTGCGGTGAACAGTTTGCGTATCATTTCAAGGGCCTTTTCAATGCTCGAACAGATGGCGTCGGGAAGCGCCATGTATACGACCCCGCTGCAGCGCGTCCATCACTCCTGACAGAAAGTTGATCAGCGGTCCGTCATTGTGAAATCGCCGAAGGGCATCTCACGCCCGCCGGTCTGGACTGAAAACCGCGGCCCCCGATTGGCGCGGTTGTAGAAATCGCGATTGTCGGGATTGTTCGGGTCGGTGATCAGGAGGATGTCATCGGCGCGCCGATAGGTCGTCGTGCCGCGTTCCAGCTGTTCGACGGCGCGGTGGGCAAAGGTGTTGGCGCGGACGATATCACCGATGGAATAGGCCGATTCCGCCGTTGCGAGCTGCGCCTCGGCGCGGCGGCCCTGCTTTTCGAGCGTAATGGCAAGCTGGGCCCAGGCGAAGGCATTCTCGGGCTCGACGATCAGCGCATCACGCAAGGCAGTTTCGGCCAGTTCAACGTCACCCGGCTCGTCGCGCGCGTTGAGCGAACGGGCATAATTGATCAACAGCAAGGGCTGGCCCGGCTTCAGCTCAAGCGAGCGTTTGTGCGGGGCGACCGATTCAGCCGTGCGGCCGCTCTCGAACAGGATCTGGCCTTTCAATTCGTTGAAAAACGGATTGTCCGGCGCGTCTGCCAGCAGGGCATCGACCTCCTTGAGGGACACATCAATGTCCGACGCCTGCATCGCAGCAATCGCGCGGGCATAGCGGGCGGGCGCGCTGACATCGCTGGCGGGATATTCGTTGCGCACCTTGTTGGCGGTATCGAGAAAGCCGATCAGCTTGGCGCGCATCATGTCATACTGGAGCTTTTCACGCTCGGTCGGCGGCTGGTCGATCAGGCCTGACTGTTCGGCCAGGGTGCGCACGGCGCGGATGCGGTCGGAGGCGAGCGGGTGCGAGCGGAAATAAGGGTAGCGGCGCGCATTGGAGAGCACTTCCTGATACCGGAATTTCTCGAAGAACTCGACGATACCGCCGGTCGACTGGTTCAGTTGGGTGAGATATTCGACCGCGGCGGCGTCGGCCATGGATTCTTCCGTCCGCGTGTGGACAAAGAAGTTGAGCGCCGCGAATTGCTGCGAGCTGCCGATCAGGGCTGCGCCTGCGCCACCTTCACCGGCCGCGATGGCGAGGATGCCAAGGCCAATCGAAATCAGCGCCGGGCGCGAGGCGACCTGGGCGGCGCGCTGGCGGCTGACAGTGTGGCCACAGGCAATGTGGCAGGTTTCATGGGCAATCACGCCCTTGATCTGCGCAGGCGATTCCGCGGCGATGATCAGGCCGGTATGGATATGGATGTTCTGGCCGTTCGCCACGAAAGCGTTCAGGCTCGGATCATTGATGATGTAGAAGCCGACATCGGCAGGCTCCAGGCCGGCGACCTCAAGGATCGGGTCGGTCCATTCGCGCAGGGTTTCCTCGATCTCCGCATCGCGAATGAGGCCTTGCGCGGACGCCGAAAAGGCAAAGGCAGCGGCCGCGAGGGCCGAGGCAGCAAGACGCAGGAAGTGTCGCGCCATGTCGGGCGTCTCCTCTTGATGGAACCAGCCCCCTGAATTTAGGCAGCCGCGCCGGTATTGGCGAGGGGGCAGCAACATCCATGACACAAATGTCAGGAACCACCTGACGCGAAGATGAACGCGAGTTCGGGGTCGACCTGGATACCGGTTTCGGTTCCGGCGGCGGGCGCGAGCCCCCGTGGCACCAGCGAGATGAGCCGCAGGTCGCCAATATCCATCACAAGACGCATCAGCGGGCCAGTAAGATGACAGGAGACGATCCTGGCGCGAACGGGGGCTGTCACGTCTGGGATCAGGCCCTCCGGCCGGATCACGACGATTGCATCCGGGGCGACAGGCCGGGTGAGGAGGCCGGCCGGAACGTCACGGCCGGCCAGCCGATTGACCGGGCCGAGGGCCGCCGCGATATCGGCGTCCTGGGGCTTCAGATAGACGTCACTTGCCAGTCCCTGCTGCAGGATGCGGCCCGATTTCATGATCGCGATATGATCCGCGCATTCGAGTGCTTCGGACGGGTCATGGGTGACGAGAAGCGCAGGGATGCCCGCTTCGCGCACGGCGTCCAGCGCAGCTTCGCGCACGCTGCCGCGCAGCGACGGGTCGAGGCCGGAAAACGGTTCGTCCATCAGGATCGCGGCGGGTTTGGGGGCCAGGGCGCGTGCGATGGCGACGCGTTGCTGCTCGCCGCCGGACAATTCGTGCGGATAGGCGGCGCTGCGGGCGCCGAGACCAAGGCGGGAGAGCCATTGGGCGGCGATGGCGCGCGCTTCGCTCTTCGGCAGGTGGGCGAGACCAAAGGCCGTGTTCTGCAGGACAGTCAGGTGCGGGAAGAGGGCAAAATCCTGGAAAATCAGTCCAATATGGCGCTTTTCGGGGGGCAGTGTGTGTCCGCTGTCGGACAGGACAAGGTCGCCGAGGCGCACCTCGCCGGCGTCAACCGGTTCCAGCCCGGCGAACAGGCGCAGCAGGGTCGACTTGCCGGCGCCGGACCCGCCGAGCAGGGCGGTGATGGCGCCCGGCGCAAGGTCCAGCGATACGCCGGACACGACAGCAAGGCCGTCATAAAGGCGGCTGACACCCCGTGCCGACAGGGGGGCTGGGGTGGGGGCGGGGGTCACAGGGGGGCTCCGGGGCGCGCACGCGACAGGCGCCACGACAGGTAGATGACGGGGGCAAGACCGGCGAGGGTGATCAGCAGCGAGGGCAGGGCGGCGGCGGCAAGGCGTTCATCCGACGCATAGGCGTGGGCGCGGACCGACAGCGTGTCCCAGTTGAACGGGCGCAGCATCAGCGTGGCGGGCAGTTCCTTCAGCGATTCCACGAACAGGATCAGGGCCCCCGCCGTGGCGCCGGACAGGGCAATCGGCAGGTCGACTTCGCGGGCGCGGCGCAGCGGCGAGGCACCGAGACTGCCGGCGGCCTGGCCCAGGGATGCAGGCGCCCGGCCGAGTGCGGCGACCATCGGCTCGGCCCCGGCTGCGGTGAAACGACTGGCATAGACCCATGCGAGGGCGATCAGGGCGACGCCGCCAGTGAGGGTGAAGGGGAGAAGGCCGAGGACGACGAGGGCGCCCATGGCAAGCACGGCGCCGGGGATCGCATATCCCGAGGAGGCCGCGAGGCGGGCAAAGCGCGGCAGCGGCCCGGCGGCACGCTGGGACAGTGCAATCACAAGGGCCAGCACGAAGGCGAGCGCGGCGCCCGACCCGGCCAGGATCAGCGTATTGATCAGCGCCTGTCCGACCGGGGCGACGGCTTCACCGGCCTCCAGGCTGCGCCAGATGAGGCGGGCGACGGGCAGGCCGAAGGCGATGGTGAAGATGGCGGTGCAGAGGGTTGTGGCGGTGGCGGCGCGCAGGGGTGAGAGGGGGGCACGCGCCACTTCCCGCCAGCGCCGCGAGCTTTGCTCGGTGCCGCGCCGGCCCCGGCTCCAGCGTTCGAAGAGGACAAGGCCGAGGACAAGGGTGAGGAGGACGAGGGCGAGGCGTGCGGCGGTGGCCGGTTCGCCGAAACTCGTCCAGGCGCGCACGATGCCATACGTAAGGGTGGGAACGCCGAGATATTCAGCAGCGCCATAGTCGGCAGCCGCTTCCATCAGCGAAAGGGCGAGGCCGGCGGCGATGACCGGACGGGCGGCGGGCAGGGCGACGGTCCAGAAGCTGCGCGCGGCGCTGGCGCCGAGGCTGCGCGCGGCTTCGAGCGAACAGACCGATTGCGAGATGAAGGCAGCGCGGGCGGTGAGGTAGACATAGGGATAGAGGGTGAGCGCGAGTACGAAGGCGAGGCCGGGCAGGGAGTGAATGTCCGGGAACCAGTAGTCCCGCGCTGACCAGCCCGTGGCATTGCGCAGCGCGGCCTGTATCGGCCCGCCGACACCCATCAGGTCGCCATAGGCATAGGCGAGGACATAGCCGGGCGCGGCGAGCGGCAGGATGAGCAGCCATTCGAACAGGCCGCGGCCCGGAAAGCGGTACATGGTCACCAGCCACGCAGCGGGCACGGCGAGGGCAAGGATGAACACGCCGGTCAGGGCCAGCATGCCGACTGTGCCGAGGAAATAGCCGGCCAGCAGCGTGTCGCGGATATGGTTCCAGGTTTCGCCGCCACCGAAGACGAACCCGGCGACCAGTGTCGCGGCGACGGGCACGGCAATGACAAGGCCCGCCAGAAAGGCGGGCCCGTCACTTGCGCGGATGGCAAGGCTGCGGAGGGGAAGGGATCCGGCCAAACGGATCAGTTCCAGCCAGCCCGGTCATAGATTTCCTGGGCTTCGCTCTGGTTCTGGCCGAGTTGCTCCAGCGGGAAGTCGCTTTGCTTGAACTCCGGCAGGGCCTCGAGGCCAGCAGGCAGCGGCACGCCAGCGACCATCGGGAATTCCTTGGTCTCGGTGGTCAGCATCTGCTGGCCTTGCGGGGTGGCGAGCCATTCAATGAAGCGGACGGCATTGTCCTTGTTGGGGGCATGGGCGGCGACGGCCGCTGCAGTTACGTTGACATGCGTACCGACGCCGTCCTGTTCCGGGAAGGACAGGCGGGTCTTTGCAGCGGTGGCCTTGTCGTCATCGGTGCCGGTCGACAGGCGTACCCAGTAATAATGGTTGATCAGGGCCGCAGAGCATTCGCCCGCTGCAATGGACTGGACCTGTGTCGTGTCACCGCCCTGGGGCTGGCGGGCAAAGTTGGCGACCACGTTGCGGGCCCATGCGGCGGCCTCGTCCGAGCCCCAGCGCCCGATGAATTCGCCCATCAGGGACAGGTTGTAGATGTTCGAGCTGGACCGCATGCAGATTTCTCCATGCAGCCTGCCATCGGCGAGATCAGCATACTGGTCGACCTCTTCCGGCTGCAGGCGGGCCGGATCGTAGACGATGATGCGGGCGCGCTTGGCGAGGCCGAACCAGTGGCCGCCCGGTTCGCGGAAATGTTCCGGAATGGCCGCCTCAAGTGCGTCTGACTGGACGCCTTGCGTGAATCCGGCGTCCTGGAAGCGGAAGAGTGTGCCGGCATCGGACGCGATGATGACGTCTGCCGGGCTGGCGTCGCCTTCGGCTTTCATCGTCTCGATCAGCTCGGGCGCGCCGGATTCGCGGAAGCGGACGCGGATGCCGGTGTCCTGCTCGAACGCATCATACATCAGCTTGTCGGAATCATAGTGGCGCGCGGAATAGACGTTCAGCATGCCTGGGCCCTGAACGGCCGGCTCGGCTGCAGTTTCTGCCGGCACCGCCTCCGGCGCGGCGGGTTTGCCGCACGCGGCCAGGATGAGAGCGGCGGCGAGAAGGGTCGGGAATTTCATGAGCTTGCGCCATCCTTGTCTGACTTGCGCCTATCAAACACAATTGAGAATGGATCGCAACAATCGAAGGGAGCGACGTTTTGCCCGAAACTTGCACATTGCCCCCGAATAATCCGGTTTTTTGCCGATCGGGACTCCGCGAAGCGGCCTTTTAGGAGTAAACAAGGTGTTAACTCCGGTAGAACAACAGGGGTGGGTGGGATGTGTGATGTAATTGTCGACCTTGATCTGGGGACGCCAGAGGAAGAGGTGCTGTGGGAAAAGGCGGTCGATTTCTTTGTCGGCATGCTGGATTCCGACGATACTTCGCCTGAAGCGGACGCGCCGGACATGATGGTACGGACAGCCTTCAAATCGAACGGGCGCGTCAGCAAGCGCCTGATCTTTCAGGACCGGACATGGGCGGATGCCTTCCTGGATTTCTGGGAAGACCAGAAACTGCAGGCTGCGGCCGTCTAGGGCGTTTCACTCGGCGCCCGCGTGGCGTAAACAGCCGGGATGAACACTGGCCTTTCCTCCCTGCGCGTCGCCGTCATTGGCGCCGGCATTATCGGCCTGTCATGCGCATGGGAAATGGCCCGGAGAGGGTCACATGTCACGCTGTTCGATTCCGGCTTCCATCCCGGACGGGGCGCCAGCTGGGCCGCTGCAGGCATGCTGGCTCCGGCCTACGAAGCGGCTGGTGAACCCGGCGCGAACCCAAGACTGTTTGACCTGTGTATCGAAGGCGTCCGCCAGTGGAGTGCCATGTCCGGCGCTATCCGTTCCGCGACGAATCGCGACGTGCTGCACGCGATCGGGCCGTCGCTGGCCGTGGCGCAGACCGCTGAAGACCAGGCCCGGATGGCAGGCCTCGCCGACGCGCTGACGGCGCGACATGTCGCGTTCGACGCCCTGTCGCCGGAGGAAGCGGTGCAGGTCGAGCCATGCCTGCGCGTCGGCAACAGGGGGGCGCTGCGATTGCCGACAGACGGGCAGGTGGATAACCGCCTGCTGGTTGATGCGCTGATCCGGGCGCTGGAACAGCATGAACAGGTCGCGTTCGTCAAAGGCACTGCGCCGCTGGACCTGGTGCAGGGCAGGATCGTGCTTGACGGGTTTGACCGCGTACTACTTGCCGCGGGATGGGAAACGGCCCGTGTCATGGCGGGCGGCAGTGCGCTGGGCGAGATTGCCCCTGTGCTGCAGGATATCCAGCCTGTGGCCGGGCACATGCTGGCCTTCAACCATCTGCCGGACGGCCCGGCCATGACGCTGCGCTGCGGCGCGCTTTATATCGTTCCCAAGGCGGGGCGCGTGGTGGTTGGCGCAACGGTCGAGCCGGGCGGGACCAGCACGCAGATCGACCGGGATGCGATCCGCAGTCTTGAAGCGGCGGCGCAGGCCCTTTGCCCCATGTTGAAGCGCGCCACGATTATCGAGGCATGGCGCGGGATCCGCCCGGGCACGCCGGACCATGCGCCGATGATTGGCACTCTCGGAGAGACCGGCGCATTCATCGCCTCCGGCCATTATCGCAATGGCATCCTGCTGGCGCCTGTCACGGCGCAGATCATGGCGGACATGATACTGGACGGGAAAACCAGCGCGCTTGCCGAGGCGTTCAGCCCGGCCCGGTTTGCCGCTGCGACGGCCTGACGCCGGGGCCTCGCTGGACGTGCGGGCCTGGCGCGCCTAAGTCTCCATCCACGCAGGAGGAAACACATGCACCAGATTGCCCCGATGAGCGAAGACCAGATGGCCATCAAGGACGCTGTCGCCAAGACGATTGCACCGTTCGACGACGACTACTGGGGCAAGACGGACGAGACCGGCGACTGGCCCGAAGCCTTTTGCGACGCGATGGCCAAGGGCGGCTGGCTGGGCATTGCGTTTCCGGAAGAGTATGGCGGTTCGGGCCTCGGCCTGACGGAAGCCGCTCTGATGATGCAGACGGTGACGCGCTCCGGTGCAGGCTATTCCGGCGCGTCGGCAATCCACCTCAATATTTTCGGGCCGAAGCCGCTGGAGAAATTCGGCACCGAGGAACAGAAGCAGGAAAACCTGCCCAAGATCATCTCGGGCCAGGAGAAGATGTGCTTTGCCGTGACCGAGCCGAATTCGGGCCTCGATACGTCTTCGCTGGAAACCAAGGCCGAGCGGACGAACAATGGCTATGTCATCAATGGCCGCAAGATATGGACGACGGGCGCGCAGCGGGCCGACAAGATCCTGATCATCGCGCGCACGACGCCGAAGGACCAGTGCGCCAAGCCGCATCTCGGCCTGTCGCTATTCTATACTGATCTCAACCGGGACAGGATCGAGGCCAACCCGATCCCGAAAATGGGCCGCAAGGCGGTCGAGTGCAACACGCTGTTCATTGACGGGCTGGAAGTGCCCAAGGAACACCTGATCGGTGAGGAAGGCGCAGGTTTCAAATACCTGCTGCAGGGCCTGAACCCGGAACGTGTGCTGTTCGCCGTGGAGAGTGTGGGCCTCGGCTTTGCTGCGCTGGAGCGGGCTGCGCGCTATGCTCAGGAACGCGTCGTCTTCGGCCGGCCCATTGGCCAGAACCAGGGCATCCAGCATCCGCTGGCGCGCAGCTGGGCGGAACTGTCGGCGGCGGAACTGATGGCGTACAAGGCGGCGTCCCTGTTCGATGCTGGCCAGGAGTGCGGCGCCGAGGCGAATGCGGCGAAATATCTTGGTACGGAGGCTGGCTTCACGGCATGCGAAACAGCCGTGCTGACGCATGGCGGCATGGGATATGCCAAGGAATACCATGTCGAGCGAATGATGCGCGAAGCCATGCTGGCACGGATTGCTCCGGTCAGCCGGGAGATGATCCTCAACTTCATCGCCGAACGCGTGCTGGGCCTGCCGAAGAGTTATTAGGGCCGGGAAAGCCTTTACAGATCGTCAGCCTTCTTCATGTGTTCGAAGAATTCTTCCTTGCTGTTGGTGCGCGGATAGGGCGTCTGCGGAACGGGCACGCCGAGGAAGGCGCAGAGCGGTTCCCAGCCATCTTTCGCCGAATGGACCAGCAGGCGTTCTGCCGGGATGGCGGCCTTTACCGCCGCTTCGTGCGCGTGAAAGGCGGCGATGATGGCATCCTTGTCCTTCGCTTCGCCAAAGCTGCGTTCCAGCACTTTGGTCACCATACGGAACCAGTCGACCGCCTGCGGCGGCCATTTCTCAGGCGCCCACACGGTTGCGAGGATGGTTTCGGAGATGCTGTCATACCAGCTTTCGGCCGATCGGGTCGAGAGGATGATCTTCGCGTCAGGGTAAGCTTCTGCCAGTTCTTTCCAGAAGGCGGCTGACGGCCAGTCCACGGCAGAATTGTAGCCGTCATAGATTGCGCAGAAATCCGGTTTGCCGGCCAGCGCGTCATTCCAGAGCGGTACCTGAACGGCACCATTCCCGATCACTTCAATCATGTGATGGCATGGCCCCAGGCCGAGCTGTTCGAGTGCCAGTTTCAGCGACATTGTGCCTGTGCGCCCGAAACCGGCGCTGATTACGGATAGTGTCATTATGTTCCTCCCACGCCCGATAGCGGGCCCCGGAGGCAGCCTACGTCAAAGGAGGGGCAGATCAAGGTGTTTCGACGCGAACGGCTTCCCCATGGCGACGGATCAGACTAGGCTTGGCAAAAGCCTTGGGAGGGCACGTCCATGCTTTATCTGATCCTCGGTCTCGTGATCTTTTTCGGGGCCCACCTGTTTACCACCTTCCGGTCGCGGGAGGCGGGCAGGGATATCAAGACGAAGCTGGGCTACGGGCCGTATATGGGGCTTTACAGCCTTGTCTCGCTCGCCGGATTTGTCCTGATCTGCTGGGGCTTCATCGCAACGCGCGATGCGGGCATCCTGTATGTCGCGCCGAGTTGGGGCCGGCATGTGAACCTGGCGCTGATGCTGCCGGCGCTGATCCTGCTGGTGGCGTCGCAACTGCCGACGGGGGCCATCAAGAAGGCTGTGAAGCACCCGATGCTGGTCGCAGTGAAGCTGTGGGCCTTCGGGCATCTGCTGGCGAATGGTGAAATCAATTCGGTCATCCTGTTCGGCAGCTTCCTTGCCTATGCCGTGATCGACCGGATTGCGGTGAAGAAGCGCGGCGACAATGGCCCCGGCCCGGACGCCAGGATATCTGTGATATCCGATATCGGCGCGGTTGTGGTGGGGCTGGGCCTGTATGTGGCCATCCTGTTGTGGCTGCATCCGATCCTGTTCGGCGTGGCGGTCATGTAGGGCAAGCGGCTGCAACGATCCGCAAACCTATTGCTGCCAAGAGTGATTGCCGGTCCAGCGCACAGGCGTTCCAGGGAGTGACCTTCACATGACTTATGACTTCAACCACGCGCTGACCGTGTTCGTGGACACGGTGATGAAGCAGTATGCAGACTTCGAAGGCCGGACCAGCCGGCGGGATTTCTGGCACTATGTCTCGATTGCCGTGTTGATCGCCCTGGGGTTCAATATCCTGTCGATGATCCCGTACCTGGGCGCGATTTTCAGCCTGGTCGGGCTGCTGGTGAGCGTAGCCCTGCTGGTGCCGGGCATCGGTATCAGCATCCGGCGGATGCACGATATTGACCAGAGCGGCCTGATGGTCCTGATCCCGATCTACAATATCTACCTGGCCTGCCAGCCGGGCACCACCCGCACCAACCGGTTTGGCCCGGAACCCCGGAAAGCGTGAGCCTGCTTGCCGTCGCGGCGTGGTCAGGTTAAGTCGCGGCCCATGTCGAAGCAAACAGAGACCCGCCGCAAGACCGTCAAGGATATTGCCGCCGCCAAGGGCAAGACCCCGCTTGTCTGCCTGACCGCCTATGACGCGCCAACCGCGCGCCTGCTGGACCCGCATTGCGATGTGCTGCTGGTGGGCGACAGCCTCGGCATGGTTGTCCATGGGCTGCCATCGACCGTCGGCGTGACGATGGAGATGATGATCCTGCACGGCCAGGCGGTCATGCGCGGTTCGGAACAGGCCTTTGTCGTGGTCGACATGCCGTTCGGTTCCTATGAGACAAACAATGATTCCGCCTTCCTGAATGCCGCGCGCATCATGAAGGAAACTGGCTGCCAGGCGATCAAGATCGAGAGCGGCACCTATGCGGCGGGCCAGATCGCCCACCTTGTGGAACGCGGCGTTCCGGTCATGGGCCATATCGGCCTGCGCCCGCAGGCGATCAATGTCGATGGCGGTTTCCGGGCCAAGGGCCGCACGACCGGCGAGCGCGACCGCGTGATCGCCGAGGCCCGCGCGGCGGATGAGGCCGGGGCCTTCGCCATTGTCATTGAAGGTGTGGCCGAGGACCTTGCAGCCGAGATTACGGCCGAGGTGGGCTGCCCGACCATAGGAATCGGCGCATCCGCTGCCTGTGACGGCCAGATCCTCGTGACGCATGACATGCTGGGCCTGTTCGACTGGACGCCGAAATTCGTGCGCCGCTATGCCGATCTCAGCACCAGTATCAGTGAAGCGACGGCCGCCTATGCCGAAGATGTCCGCTCGCGCCAGTTCCCGGCCGCCGCCGAGACCTATGCCCTGCGAAAACCTGAGCCTGAACGGCGCTGACACGTTGCAGCGCGGACAACGCCCGTCTAGGTTCCTGACCGAGTCACCAAAGCCACTGGAGCGACTGAATTGAGCGATATTTTCGAAGAAGTCGACGAAAGCCTTCGACAGGACAAGATGGAGACCTGGTGGAAGCGCTACCAGGTCTTCGTCTATGGCGCCCTTGCGCTGGTTGTTGGCGCCGTTGCGGTGAATGAATTCGTCATCGTCCCGCGGGCCGAAGCCGCCCGTGCCGAGCGGGCGCTGGCGCTCGAAACAGCCCTGTCGGAGCTGCACAATGGCTCCTATGCGGCGGCCGAGACTGCCTTTGCTGACCTCGCCAATGGCGGCAGCAAACTGGCCCCGCTGGCAGCAAATTACCTTGCGCAGGTGCGCTATGAGGGCGGCGGAGACGCGGAAGGCGCCGCTGAAGCGCTGGCCGCCATCGGGGGCGTCGAAGGCGGCCCGTATGAGCGGGTTGCCTTGCTGAAGAAGGCCTATTTCAAGGCTGACGCCCAATCCATGACCGAACTGGAAGCCACGTTGGGCAGCCTTGTCGATGATGAAGGCGCGCTGGGTTCGCTCGCCCGCGAACTGATTGCGGCAAAGGCCTTTGCCACGGGGGACACGGCTCGCGCGCGCACGGAATTCAACCGTCTGCGCTTTGACGCGGCCGCGCCAGCGGGCGTCAAGCGGCGCGCCGAGCTGGCCCTGGCGGCCATTCCGGTGGCTGATACGACCGACGCGGCAGTCGATACCGATATCGATACCGGCACCGAAACACCTGAAACCGAATCCGAAGCGCCGGCTCCCGCGCCCGCCCCTGCAGAGTCCGAGGAGACTGGCCAATGAGCAAAACGCGTAATCTCGCCGCCGCAATCGTCATAGGTTCTGCGCTGGGCCTTTCGGCGTGCAACAGCCTGCCGAGCTTTGGCAACAGCAAGGCCAAGGAACAGGAAGCCGAGGACAAAGCGGGCCGGATCACCATGGTGCTGGCCGACGAGGCGATCAAGCCGAACCCGGAACTCGCGGCCGTGGAAATCGTGCTGCCGGAGCCTGAAACGGTTCAGGCCTGGAGCCAGTCAGGCGCCACGGCTGCAAAGGTTGTCGGCCACGTGACGGCGGCGCCGCAGCTGACGGTCGCCTGGCGCACCAATGTTGGCAAGGGGTCCGATCGGAAATCGGCCATCACGACGCCGCCTGTCACCAGCGAGACGACCGTCTATACGCTGGACGCAGACCAGACAATTTACGCGACCGACCTGAACACGGGCCGGACGCAGTGGAAGAAAAGCCTGAAAGGCACGACCAAGCGCGACAAGAGCGCCCTCGGTGGCGGTCTAGCCGTTGCAGGCGACACGCTGATCGTGGCCAGCGGGTTCGGCTTTGTTGCAGCGCTCGACGCAAGCAACGGGGCCGAGAAATGGAAGCAGGAAATGGGCGGGCCGATGACCGGCGCACCGACCATCAAGGATGGCCGCATTTTCGTCGCATCGAACAATAACGAGATTTTCGCCATGTCGCTGGCGACCGGCGAGACCGAGTGGAGCGACCAAGCGATTTCTGAATCGGCCCGCGTGCTCGGCAGTTCAAGCCCTGCGGCCGTGGAAGACTTCGTCATCGCGCCGTTTTCCTCAGGCGAGATCATCGCTTACCTTGCCTCCAACGGCCGCCGCCTCTGGACGGATGCGATCTCGCAGGCCGGACGGTTCACGCCGATCTCCGAAATCAACGACATTGGCTCGCGTCCCATCCTGTCGGGCGGCCTCGTGTTCGCGTCCAGCCAGTCGGGCGTGACCGTGGCCATTGATGGACGCAGCGGGACGCGTATCTGGGCCATCGCGACCGGCTCGACGCAGGCGCCCGCCCTGGCAGGCCAGTTCATGTTCATTCTCGGTGTCGATGACACGCTGTCGGCCGTCGACCCGGCGACGGGCGAGGCCTATTGGGTGACGACCCTGCCGAAGTTCAAGAACGAGAAGAAGAAGAAAAACCAGATCAGCTATTCCGGGCCGGTTGTCGCCTCAGGGCGGATCCTGATTGCGTCTTCTACAGGTGAACTACTTGCCTTTTCGCCGCAAACCGGGCAGCAGACCGGCTCTGTAAAGCTGGGGTCGACCACTTATCTCGAACCGATCGCCGTACAGGACAAACTGCTTGTCCTCACTGATGAGGCCAAGCTGATCGCCATCCACTAGGGCGCACGGCCCAAAAGCCCGCCCGTTAACCGCATGAACGGGCAGGCTTATGCCGCTTAAACTCGCTATTCTCGGACGTCCGAACGTCGGAAAGTCGACACTGTTCAACCGGCTTGCCGGCAAGAAGATCGCGCTGGTCGATGACCAGCCGGGCGTGACGCGAGACCGCAAGCAGGCAGAGGGCCGTCTCGCCTCGCTGCCGCTGATCCTGATCGACACGGCCGGCTATGAGAACGTCCACGATGGCAGCCTGCAGTCGCGCATGCGCGAGCAGACCGAAGCGGCGATTGCCGAGGCAGAGGTCGCGCTGTTCCTGATTGATGCGCGCGTCGGCGTGACGATCGAGGACCAGAGCTTTGCCGCGCTGCTGCGCAAGGCGAACATCCCGGTCGTGCTGGCCGCGAACAAGGCCGAAGGCAAGGCGGGACGCGACGGCCTGAACGAAGCGTGGGAACTTGGCTTTGGCGAGCCTGTGGGCCTGTCCGCCGAGCATGGCGAAGGCATGGCCGAACTGTACGACGCGATCCGCCAGGCGCTGGGCGAGGATGCCTTCGAAAAGGCGCTTGAAGAAGCCGAGCCGGACTATACGCATTTCGGCGGCGAAGACATTCTCGACAAGCTGGCGCATATCGACATTGATGACCAGACGCTGTCGGACGAGGACCTTGTCGCCGCCATCGAGGAAGCCGATGTCGATGTCGAGCAGGAACCGGTGCGTCCCGACAAGCCGATCAAGCTCGCCATCGTGGGCCGTCCCAATGCAGGCAAGTCGACGCTGATCAACCAGCTTCTGCAATCAGACCGCCTGCTGACCGGGCCTGAAGCGGGCATTACGCGGGATTCGATTTCCATCGACTGGGAATGGCAGGGCCGCCGCATCCGGCTGGTCGATACCGCTGGCCTGCGCCGCAAGTCACGCGTGCAGGAAAAGCTGGAGCGCATGTCGACTGGCGAAACCATCCGTTCCCTGAAATATGCGGACATTATTGCGCTGGTCATGGATGCCGATGAGGCCATGGAAAAGCAGGATCTACAGATTGCCGACCTTGCCCTGCGCGAGGGCCGGGGCATCGTCCTTGTGATTTCCAAGTGGGACCTCGTGAAGGACCCTGACGCGGCCGCCAAGCATATCCGCGACCTGTCCAACCGCCTGATGCCGAACGCCGGCGGCGCTCCCATCGTTTTCCTGTCCGGGCTGACGGGGCGGAATATCGAAAAGCTGATGCCGGCCGTTATCGATGTCTATTCCAACTGGACTGCGCGCGTGAAGACAGGCGACCTGAACCGTTGGCTGCGCCACACGGTCGAGCGCCATCCGCCACCGTCCGTTCACGGCAAGCGTATCAAGCCGCGCTACATGGCACAGATGAAGGCGCGGCCGCCCACCTTCGTGCTGATTGCCTCGCGCGGTGACCAGATGCCGGACCAGTACAAGCGCTATCTCGTGAACGGGGTGCGTGAGGCGTTCGACATGAACGGCGTGCCGATCCGGCTGTTCGTACGCCAGGGCAAGAACCCCTATGCCGACAAGGCCGCGCAGCAGCGCCCGTCCAAGCGATACAAGCCGAAACACTAGGTGCCGGGAGGGTGACCCTGCGTCATCCGGCGCGCCTAGGGTGTGATGCGATAAATTACAAGACTTGGACGCGGCCTCCCGCAATGTGTAAGCATGTGGAAAATCCACATCTGAAAATGCGCAAGGGAGAGACAAGATGGCGTCCAGCGTTCCGGCCAAGGGCCTGCAACTGAGATCACACGTAAAGTCCGGCGGCGAGCTGGAACTGTCCCTCGTCGAGGTGGATGTTCCGGCACCCGGCCCGGATGAAGTCATCGTCCGCGTCGAAGCCACGCCGATCAACCCGTCCGACCTTGGCCTCCTGCTCGGCGCTGCCGACATGGGTAGCGCGAAGGCTTCCGGCACCGCCGAGCGTCCCGTCGTGACCGCAAAAGTGCCGGCGGCCGGCATGCGCGCCATGGCGCCGCGCATCGACCAGTCAATGCCGGTGGGCAACGAAGGCGCAGGCACGGTGGTTGCGGCGGGGGCGTCGCCTGCGGCGCAGGCCCTGCTGGGCAAGACGGTGGCCGGCCTTGGCGGCGAAATGTACTCGCAATATCGCCTGCTCAACGTGGCCCAGTGCATGGCGCTGCCGGACGGTGCGACAGCGCGGGATGGCGCGTCCTGCTTCGTCAACCCGCTGACCTCGCTGGCGATGACGGAAGTCATGCGCATGGAAGGCCACACGGCCCTGCTGCACACGGCGGCCGCCTCGAACCTTGGCCAGATGCTCAACAAGATCTGCATTGCCGATGGCATCGACTTGGTGAACGTGGTGCGCTCGGATGCCCAGGAAAAGATCCTGCGGGACATTGGCGCAAAGCATATTGTCAATTCCACGTCACTCGGTTTCATGGACGACCTGATCGCCGCGCTGGCCGCAACGGGCGCAACGCTCGGCTTCGACGCCATTGGCGGCGGACCGCTTGCAGGACAGATCCTCGTAGCGATGGAGGCGGCAGCCAACCTGAACGCCAAGGAATACAGCCGCTATGGCTCGGCCACGCACAAGCAGGTCTATATCTATGGCCGGCTGGACATGAGCCCGACCACGCTGCCACCGGGTGTCGGCATGGCATGGGGCGTCGGCGGCTTCCTGCTGACACCGTTCCTGCAAAAGGTGGGCGCGGAAGGCCGGGCCAAGCTGCGCGCCCGCGTTGGCGCCGAACTGAAGACCACGTTTGCGAGCCACTACACGTCCGAAATCTCGCTGGCCGAGGCTTTGCAGCTTCCTGTCATCGAGGCTTACAACCGACGCGCAACCGGCGAGAAATACCTGATCAACCCGAACAAATAGGCCGGGTTACAAGGCTGCAGAATGTTGGTAAAAGCTGAGACGACACCCCAGACAGGGTGGTCGCGATTGCTGAAAGCCGGAATTTGTTAAACCTGGCGTGAAAGGAAGTGCGGAATGTCGTCCCTGATCCGGAGTCTGGCAATTGGCGGTCTGGCCCTTGCGGTGGTTGCGTGTTCCAAATCGCCCCCTCACCCTGTCCCGTCCGGGGAGGATGTGCAGTTACAGGCCTGGCGCCCGTTCGCAGCGGACAGCCCGTGGAACACGCCGATCCCGGCCAATGCCGTGGCCGATGAGGAGTCTGACGCGCTGATCGCGAGTTTCATCAGTGAAGGCGCCCTTTTCATCAATATCGATCAATGGTCGGTGCCCGTCTATTATATCGACATGGCCGAGACGCCGACCAGGGAAGTCTATGACCATTATACCGGTGTGTACGGGCGCGGGTTTGAGTGGCCGCGCGCCATTCCGATACCGGATGACATGGCGCGCCTGAATCCCAGTGCGGGATATATCGCCATTGTCGACAAGAACCGTGCGCTTGAATGGGACCTGAACCAGGCGAACAAGAACGCGAACGGGGTCTGGATGACCGGGTTCGGTGTGGTCACCAGTCTGCGTGGTTCTGGCGTGTCTGCGCCCTGGAACGAGGTTGAGCAGCCGAATGAGGCCGCCAGCGCGCTGCCGTCCGGTTTTCCGCTATCGGCAGGGCTGATCCGGTTGGATGAGATCAAGACAGGGCGAATCCCGCATGCCCTGATGCTGGCCAGCCCCAGCATACGGTCTGGCGAGTTTGTGCGGCCGGCGAGTACCGCGCGGCTGCAGTACACAGGCATGGCGCCGAGCGAGACCGGCCTGCCGCTTGGTGCACGCCTCCAGCTTGACCCCGACTTCAACATCGAATCGTCCGGTCTTTCGCCTTCAGGCAAGATCATCGCCCGGGCGTTGCAGACCTATGGTGCCTATGTCGGTGACCAGGCCGGCGCGAACGTGCTGTTTGCCGAGGCGGGCCCCGAACAGCTCGCCGAATGGCAAGGCCTGCTAAAACCCGATGAGCTGGCGTTTGTCTTTTCACCTGAGATGATGGCCCGGCACTTCCGCGTCATAGACATGGGTGACGTCCTGCCGGCCGAGCCCGTGCCTGCGCAGCCCTAGCTGGGCAGCGACGTGTCGTAGGGACTGTCGAGCGAGAAGACCGGGATGGTCGCAACGATCTCGAAACCGCTTTCGTCCCGCAGCTCGTAGGTGCCGCTCATCATGCCTGACGGGGCGGCCAGCGGGGCGCCTGACGTATAGCTGAAACGCTCGCCCGGCATCAGGGTGGGTGTCTGGCCGATGACGCCTTCGCCATCGACGGCCTGCATGCGGCCCTGGGCATCCACGATGCGCCAGTGGCGGCGCATGATGGTCCAGGTCTGATCGCTCTCATTCTCGACGTCGACCGTATAGGACCACATGAAGCGGCCGCGCGATGGCTCGGATTCGTCATGCATGAATTTCGGGCGCACGCGGATACGGACACCTTGCGTGATTTCTTCGTAGAGCGGGGGAGCGTGTCGACGAGCCATTGCGTGAAATTGATCTGAAATCGTTCACACACTGTTAAGGGCGCGAAGAACATCGAATTCCAGATCGTCGGCGTCCTCCAGACCGACCGAAAAACGTATCCAGCTGCGGTCGAGGCCCATGGCGGCCTGCTCTTCATCGGTCAGCGCGCGGTGGGTCGTGGTGGACGGGTGGCAGGCGAGGGACTTGGTGTCGCCGAGATTGTTGCAGATATCGACAAGTTCCAGCGAATTCAGGAACTTGAAGGCCGCATTCTGCCCGCCCTTGACCGACAGCGCGATCATGGTGCCGCCGCCTGACATCTGGCGTTTGTGGACCTCGTAATGCGGGTGGTCCTTGCGGTAGGGGTAGCGCACGGCGGCGGCATTCGGATGGGCCGCAATGGCGTCGGCGAGGCGCGCCGCGGTGGCGCTCTGGGCATCGACGCGCAGTTTGAGGGTTTCGAGGCCCTTCAGCACGACCCAGGCGTTGAAGGGTGCCGCAGCAGGGCCGATATGACGCAAGTACGGATCGTACACTTCTTCCATGTAGGCGGAATCGCAGAGGATCGCGCCGAGCATGACGCGGCCCTGGCCGTCCATGTGCTTGGTGGCGGAATAGACGACGACATCCGCGCCAAGTTCCAATGGGCGCTGCAGGATCGGGGTCGCGAACACATTGTCGACCACGAGCAGCGCGCCGGCCGCCTTGCACAGCTTCGCCACTGCCGCGATATCGACACCGTCGAGCAGCGGGTTGGCCGGGCTTTCGATCAGGACCAGCTGGCAGCCCTTGGCGATTTCCCGCTCCCAGGCGTCCAGGTCTGCGCCGTCCACGAAGACGGTCTCGATGCCGTATTTGGGCATCTGGTTGGCGATGATCCAGCGGCACGAGCCGAACAGGGCCGTCGCGGCCACGACGCGGTCGCCTGATTTCAGGGGCGCGAGAATCGCCGAGGAAATGGCGCCCATGCCGCTGCCCGTGACGCGGCAGGTCTCTGCGCCTTCGATCAGGGCGAGGCGTTGTTGCAGCATTTCGCAGGTCGGGCTGCCATAGCGGGAATAGACGAATCCCGGCTCGTCGCCCTTCATGCGGGCCATGGCCTGTTCGGCGCTGTCATAGGCATAGCCGGACGTCAGGTAGAGCGCCTCGGAGATCTCGCCATGTTCGGAACGCATCAGGCCGCCGCGCACCGCTTTGGTGGCTGGCTTCCAGCTGGCTTTGCCCGATCTGTCTGACCCGTTCGACATGCTGTTATAGTCCTTGTCTTTCCTGCATTGGGTCTTATGCCTGAGAGCACAAGGGGTGCAAGAGATGGTGCAGGAAACGGGCGTTTTGCCCGACCATGAAATCGAAGCGCTGGTGGCCGAAGGCGCGATCCGCAGCGACTTGCCGCTGGAGACCGGACAGGTCCAGCCGGCAAGCCTCGACCTGCGACTTGCCCAGGATGCCTATCGCCTGCGCGCAAGCTTCCTGCCGGGCAAGGACCGGTCCGTGGCCGAGATGCTGCAGGAACCGGGCGTGCACATGCACCGCATCGACCTGACCGACAAGGGCGCCGTGCTGGAAACGGGCTGTGTCTATCTCGTGCCGCTGCAGGAATCGTTGCGCCTGCCGGCCGGCATATCGGCGCGGGCGAACCCGAAAAGTTCGACAGGGCGGATCGACGTGTTCACGCGGCTGGTGACCAACCGGTCGAAGGCGTTTGACGACGTGCCGACCGGCTATTCCGGGCCGCTTTATCTTGAAGTCTCACCGCGCACCTTCCCGATCATGGTGCGCCCCGGCGACCGGCTGGCGCAGGTGCGGTTCAAGCGCAAGCGACCGGACGCGCTGAAGGAAAAAGTTGTTTCCATCGACCTGGAGCCGCCCGAAGGACAGCCGGCGGGGTATCGCGCCAAGCAGCATTCCGGCGTCGTGGACCTGCGCGGCATCGGCGCCCATGAGGCAGCCCAGTTCTGGGAGCCCGTCTTCCCGCGCCACGGTCGCATCGTGCTGAACCCTGAGGATTTCTACATCCTTGTCAGCCGCGAGACGGTGAAAGTGGCCGCACACGAAGCCGCTGAAATGGCGCCGATCGCCCCTGAACTGGGCGAGTTCCGGGCGCACTATGCGGGTTTCTTCGATCCGGGCTTCGGTGTGAACAAGGGCGGCAGCCGCGCCGTTCTGGAAGTGCGCTCGCGCGACGTGCCCTTCATCCTGGAACATGGCCAGCCGGTGGCCAAGCTGATCTATGAGCCCATGGCGGCCAAGCCTTCAGGCCTCTATGGCGGCAAGGGATCGAACTATCAGGGGCAGGGCCTGAAACTGTCGAAGCATTTCGCGCTTTAGGCCTCGCCCCAGAGGCGGATCAGGTTGGCAATGGATTTCGACAGGGTGAGGTATTCCGGCGAGCGCACATCATGCGTTTCGCTGAGCGTGGCGCGCAGGTTTTCAAGATCGAACAGGATTTCGCGGGCGGCCGCATCGCGGATACTGCTCTCGACCCAGCCGACGCAGACGATCCGCTGGCCGGACGTGACCTGGCAAACCTGGTGCAGGCTGGTCGAGGGATAGAGAACAAGGTCACCCGCCTGTGCCTTGGTGTGATGCGTCATCCCGGCATGGTTGATCTCCAGTTCGCCGCCTTCATAGCTGCCCGGGTCTGACAGGAAGAGCGTGAAGGACAGGTCTGTCCGAAGGCGTGCCTCACCCGTTCCCATGAACGGATTGTCGACATGCAGGCCATAGGTGCCGCCTTGCTGCGTGCGGCTGACGAGGAGCGGGGAGATGCGCCGGGGCTGGGCGGCGGCGGTGAAGACGGGGTGGGCGCGGATGGCCTCGCCCAGCATGTCGCGCAGCCGGGCGCCGGTGCGGGAGGTGAGGTCGGCCTGCTCATTATGCTTCACGGCGCGGGCGGCAGGCCCGGCTGTGGCCGCCCCGTCGGTCCAGCGCAGGGTGGCAGCGAGCTGCTGCGCCGTGGCGAGCTGGCCTGCGTCAAGAACGCCCGAAAGGGTCAAAAACATGCGGCACCTGCTTGCGAATGAGTTTCATTACTGTAAGGCATGTAGCTTGGAAACCACGAGAGTGTAAGGGTCGCAAATGCCACACATCTACCATAGCTGGACACGGCTCGGCCTTGGCGCGCTGATGGGATCGACTGCGCTTGCAGGCTGTGGCCAGCCCGCACCATCCCCATCGCCGGAGCTGGCTGCGGTCGAAGCGCCAGCTGCCGCGCCGGAGGCCCTTGCGGCCGATCCGGCCCCTGTCGGCTCGGTTGGCGGAGAGGGTGAAGGCGGCGTGGCCATCGAGCTGGCCGCGACGGACCCGGTTGTGTTCAACATCGCCCTTGCGGTCACCGAGGCGCATATCATTGCCGCACGCGATGCCTACACGGCCGGTGAGGCCGATGCGGCGGCCGAAATGTTTGCCCACCCGGTCAGCGAAGTCCTGTTCGACATGGAGCCTATACTGGAGGCGCGCGGCGTGACGCTGTTCGATGGGCTGCTGACGGATGCCTCCGCCGCCGTGATGGCAGGCGAGACGCCGGAGCAGGTGTCTGCGCGCACGGATGAGATCATCGCCGCTCTGCGCGCCGCTTCACTAAAGGCGCCGGACAATGGCACGGCGCAGGCCGAGGTGAAGGCGCATGTGATCGCCGACATGATCGAGCGGGCGGCGGCCATGTATCGCATCGCAGCGGCGAGCGGTGTGTACGAGCCCTATCTCGATGGCTATGGGTTCTACAAGGTCGCCGAGATGCAGTTGGCGGCGTCGAAGGAAGAGATCGCGGCAAGCCATCCCGAGGCTGGCGAGGCCATGACCAGTGCCATCGCCGCGCTTGCCCTGGCCTATCCGGATGCGGCGCCGCAGGACGCCCTGACGGCTGACATGTCCAAGCTGACGGTTCTGGCCTCGGATGTGACCCTGTCGGTCAATTAGGCCGGCTGGTCATGGATGGGGAAGGGGTATGCCATGGCGGGCCGAAAGGGCCTGTAGGATGGCATCCTTGTCATCGATGAAGCGGACCGAGCCATGCCGCTTTACATCCCCGCTGTATTCACCTTCGCCTGACAGTATCAGCACCGGGCATGACGAATGGTCTGCACCGAGCAGGCTAGCCAGTTCGGCGCGTGGCCGCGGCCAGGCGATACGGTGCACGTCAATGCGTCCTGCCAGCGCCGGAAAGGACGCGAGCACACCTTCCATGAGGGCGCAATGCCAGCAATAGAACGTGTCTCCGGGATAGGCAGGGTCGGCAAATCCGGGCCGAAGCAGGAAGAGCTGGTCTTTTTCAGTCATCGAGGTTCAGCCTCATTTCAACGATGTCCGGGGCGAACCCGGCCTTTTCATAGGCCCGGATCGCCGGGGCGTTGCCGCTGTAGACCGTGAGGCGGATTTCCGGGAGATTGTTGGCCCTTGCCCAGCCTGACAAATGTTCAAGCAGGCGCTTGTTGAGCCCCTGGCCACGAAAGTCAGGCCTGACATACATGAAGCCGAGATAGGCGTGATGGGTGTCGCGGACATAGGCCCTGGACAGCTTCTTCCGGGCGAACCCGGAGGCGACAATCTGGCCGTCCGCTTCGATGACGGCGACTTCGGCATCATCGGACGCGATCAGTTCCGCAATGTCGTAATAGCTGATCGGATCAGGCTTCAGCGTGTGATCGTAGGGGCGCTCTGCGGTGATGATGCCCTGCTCGAATGCCAGCAGGACCGGAAGATCGTCCTGCCGTGCCGACCGGACAAGAAGCGGCCTGGAGGTGGCCCCCGGTTCAGCCATTTGCCGTTTGCAGGTCGCGGTAGCGGATGCGGGCACCGGTGCGGGTTTCGTCCGGCGACACGAGTTTCACAAGTTCAGCGGCGACTGCCTCTGCTGTGGGCAGGGTCATCGGGTCTTCGCCGGGCTTGGCAGCGGCGCGCATGTCGGTCCGAGTGCCGCCCGGATCGAAGATGTTGACCCGCAGAGCCATCTTCTCTGTCTCGTCGGCCCAGCCGGTCACCATGGCTTCGAGGCCTGCTTTCGAGGCCTGGTAGGGCCCCCAGAAGGCCTGCGGACTGGCTGCGACGCTGGATGTAACGAACACGGCGCGCGGCGCAGCCGACTGGTGCAACCACGGCGACAGGGCGCGGATCAGGCGCCAGTTGGCGGTGAGATTGACCTCGATGGTTTCCTCGAAACTGCGGGGTCCACAGGTTTCCAGCGGGCCCAGCGTGCCGAGCACGCCAGCATTCGCGACGAAGCCGTCAAGGCGGCCGAATTTCTCGCCGATCACCTTGCCGAGCGTCTCGATGCCCTTGGCATCCTTCAGGTCCATCGGCACGAGCACGGCCTCATTGCCCATGGCGCGGATTTCGTCGTCGAGCTTTTCGAGGGCCGCCTTCGAACGGGCGACGGCGATGACGAGATCGCCCTGGCGGGCGAGGTGGAGCGCGGCGGCACGGCCAATCCCGCGCGAAGCGCCGGTCACGAGGACAAGTCTGGGCGTCTTTGTCAAAACAGGCGGGCTCCCCTTGAGGAGGGCTCATCCTGAGCGAAGTCGAAGGATGGGCGCTCTTGTGAATACGGCCTCGCCCTTAGCGCAGGCCCTACGTGTCGTCCAGCAGGGAGAGCTGGCGTTCCTTGTCCGACTCGTCGTGCTGGTGGTCAACCAGACTGGTCGGATAGTCGCCGGTAAAGCAATGGTCGGCGAATTGCGGCTGCATGGCGTTGCGCACGGGTTCGCCTATCGCGGCGTACAGGCCCGGCACGGACAGGAAGCCGAGACTGTCGACCTTGAGTTCGCGCACCATTTCTTCATGCGTGTGGATGGCGGCGAAGAGTTCCGACTTGGCGGCCATATCGATGCCGTAGAAGTCCGGGTTGATGATGGGCGGGCTGGCCGAGCGCAGGTGGATTTCCTTCGCGCCGGCTTCGCGCACCATCTGGACGATCTTCTTCGACGTGTTGCCGCGAACGATGGAATCATCGACGAGGATGACGCGCTTGCCTTCGAGCACCGGGCGGTTCGGGCTGTGCTTCTTCGAGATGGCAGCCTGACGCCCGACATTGGTCGGCTGGATGAATGTGCGCCCGACATAATGGTTGCGGATGATGCCCATTCCGAACGGGATGCCTGAGGCTTCCGAATAGCCGAGCGCCGCGGGAACGCCGCTGTCCGGCACGGGCACCACGACGTCAGCGTCGGCAGGGGTTTCCATGGCGAGCCGGTGACCCATGCGGCGGCGGACTTCGTAGATGGAGCGGCCCTGGACGATGCTGTCGGGGCGGGCAAAATAGACGTATTCGAAGACGCACGGGCTGGAGGCGCGCGGCGGGAAGGCGCGGATCGATTCAATGCCGTCATCGGTGATGACGACCAGTTCGCCATTCTCGACTTCGCGGACGAACTCGGCACCGATAATGTCGAGCGCGCAGGTTTCCGATGCCAGGACATAGGCCGTGCCCAGCTTGCCGATGACCAGCGGGCGAAGGCCGATCGGATCACGCGCGCCGATCAGCTTCTTGCCGGTCAGGCCGACAAGCGCATATCCGCCTTCGATCTGCTGCAGCGCATCGACAAGGCGGTCGAGGAAGCGCGGCTTGGAGCTGCGGGCGACGAGATGGAGGATGACTTCGGTATCCATCGTCGACTGGAAGATCGCACCATCGCGCACCAGCTGGTGACGCAGTTCGCGGGAATTTGTCAGGTTGCCATTATGGGCCACGGCAAAGCCGCCAAAGGACAGGTCGGCAAAGATTGGCTGGATGTTGCGCAGCATCGGCCGGCCCTGGGTCGAATAGCGGTTGTGGCCGATGGCAGCATAGCCGGGCAGACGGGTGCGCAGGTCGCCGCCGAAATGGTCGCCGACAAGGCCCATGTGACGCTCTGACGGGAAGCGCTTGCCGTCGAATGTGGTGATGCCGCAGGCTTCCTGTCCGCGATGCTGCAGGGCATGGAGCCCGAGCGCGGTGTAAAGACTGGCCTCGTTGTTTCCGTAGATTCCGAAGACGCCGCATTCTTCACGGGGTTTGTCATCGTCATGATCGAAATGGATCATATGAGACCGGAGCCTCCCTCGTGCATGACAGGTTCGTGACGTCTATTGGCCTGTTTCGGCCTCGGAGGGAAGGGCAGTTTGCACATCCTGGCCGACTTTCGTGGCATTCTCGTTCACATAATCGGCAACACTGCTGAGAAGTTCGTAGCAGGCTGCGTTCTGGATGAAAGCGGGAATCCGGCTCTCATCGAGCGCGAGGTGGAGAAGGACGACAAAGAATACAAGGGCGATGATGCCGCGGGCGATGCCAAAGGCCAGCCCGGCGACATGGTCGAACATGCCGATGCCATCGGCGCCCTGGATATTCTTGGACAGGCGCTGGCCAAACCAGGCGACCAGGACATAGACGCCGATAAAGGCCGTAACGATCAGCACAAGATCCGGTACGGGGACCGTGAATATGCCGACATCGAGCTGGGACATGTTTTCCGGCAACATGGCGGCAAGATCGTCGCGCAGGAACTTGCGGGCGTAAAACGCAGCCGTCAGTGCACCAATGAAGGCGCCCATGGTGGCGATTTCGCGCAGAAAGCCGCGTGCGAAGGCCATGATAGCGGAAATGACGATAACAGCCACGGCGATGGCGTCGAAAGCTGTAACAAAATCAAGCATTCAGGGCGTCCGGGGCAAGCAACTCAACGAGCTCGATAAGCCTCTTAATCGGGGTGATCGTCAAGCCATCGACTGAAGTTGGACTACCCTCGGGCACGAAGGCCCGCATGAAGCCGAGGCGGGCTGCTTCCTTCAGCCGCTGTTCGATCCGGGCGACCGGGCGGACGGCGCCCGACAATGAGACTTCGCCGAAAAAGACCGAGCGTTCAGGCGCGGCGGTGTCAGACAGCGAGGTCAGCAGTGCGGCCGCGGCGGCAAGGTCGCCAGCCGGTTCGCTGATGCGGTATCCGCCGGCAACCGACAGATAGACGTCCATGCCGGCAAAGCCGATGCCGCAGCGCGCCTCCAGCACGGCGAGCAGCATGGCGAGACGGCCTGTATCCCAGCCGACCACGCTGCGCCGGGGGGTGCCATAGGCGCTTTTCGCGACCAGGGCCTGCACTTCGGCCAGCACGGGGCGCGAGCCTTCCATGGCGGCAAACACGGCGGCGCCGCCGGCCGTCTCGCCATCTGTTGACAGGAACAGGGCGGAAGGTTCCTTGGCGGGGGCGAGGCCGTACTGGTGCATCTCGAAAATGCCGATCTCGTCAGTCGGGCCAAAGCGGTTCTTGGTGGCGCGCAGGATACGGAACTGGTGGCCTCGCTCGCCTTCGAAATAGAAGACGGTATCGACCATGTGTTCGACCACGCGCGGGCCGGCAATGTTGCCGTCCTTGGTGACGTGGCCGACCAGGATGAGCGCCGCCCCGGATTTCTTGGCCCAGCGCGTGAGTTCCTGTGCGCAGGCGCGAACCTGCGAGACCGAACCGGGGGCCGCTTCCAGGCTGTCCGACCAGAGCGTCTGGATCGAATCGATGACCACGAAATCAGGCTCGGCGGCCTTCAGCGCCGACAGGATCTTGCGCAGGTCAGTCTCCGTGGCGAGCTGGACCGGGCTGTCGGCGACCTTCAGGCGGACGGCCCGTTCCTGGATCTGGGCAGCGGCTTCCTCGCCGGAGACATAGACCGATTTCAGGCCGTTGCGGGCGAGGCGGGCCGCGACCTGCAGCAGGAGTGTCGATTTGCCGATGCCGGGATCGCCGCCAATCAGCGTGGCGGAGGAGGGCACCAGCCCGCCGCCAAAGGCGCGGTCAAGTTCCTCAACGCCCATGATGATGCGTTTGGGCGGGTCGGTCCGGTCATTGAGGGCGACGAATTCGGTCTTGCCGGACCGCTTGGTGCCCGCCTTGGCCGGGGCAAGGCCGCCAGGAACGGCCGCGACGGCCTCCTCGACCAGCGTGTTCCACTCGCCGCAGCCATTGCACTTGCCGGTCCATTTGGAATGGACCTCGCCACAGGACTGGCAGACAAAGGCAGATGTGGGAGCTTTGGCCATGGCGCAGACCTAGCGGGGTTTGGCGTTCAGCGAAACGGCCCGGCGAACACAAAATAGGCGCCAGCTGCTATCAGGCCGAAGCCGACGGCGTGGTTCAGCGTGAAGCTTTCACGCAGATACAGCACCGAGAAGACGGCAAACACGACCAGCGTGATCACTTCCTGCATGGTTTTCAGCTCCGCCGTGGACCAGACCGTATGCCCGATCCGGTTGGCCGGCACCGCAAAGCAGTATTCGAAGAAGGCGATGCCCCAGCTGGCGAGCACGACCAGCCAGAGGGCCTTGTCGGTGAACTTGAGGTGGCCGTACCAGGCAAAGGTCATGAAGACATTGGACACGAGCAGGAGGCCTATGGGCGCGAGCGCGGGCCAGGACAGAAGCGAAGGCATGAAGGAATCTCCGGACAGGACGCCAGAGCCATATCCTGATCCGGCGCGGCAAGAAAAGCCGCTCTATTCCGGCATCTGTACCGCGTCAGGCGCCTTGCAGACGAAGGCTGGCAGGCCGGCGGGCGGTTTGCCATCGGTTAGTCGCACGGCGCGGGCCGGGCCGCGCGCATTGCCCGCCGTGAAGGCGAAGCTGCCGTCGAGCACGTCGACATTGCGCTGGTAGAACGGGATATAGCCGGAGAACAGCCGCTTGGAGAGGGTCGGGTGGAACTCGAACCGCCCGGTCGAGGCGCGGCGGGCGCCTTCGAACCGGCCGGTCAGGCTGACCGTGTTGATTTCCTTGGTGCCGACAAGGCGCACGGGAAACCGGCCAACGGGCGGGATCGGCTTGAACGCCTCTTCCACTTTCTCGCCATCGCCGACCACCGGGGCCGACAATGGATCGTCCGACAGGAAGACGCGCCAGGCGAGATGCAGGCCTTCATAGGCTTTCAGGTCAGCCTCGAGCGTGCACGTGTCGATGTGCCATTCGCCATCGAGACGGAATTTCTCGTATTGCAGCCAGCCGGTAAAGCCGATCGACAGCGCGGTGAACGCCACGGATATATACTTGATGAATTCCATCATGGCGCGTCTCCCCCGAGTGCCGTGTTCGGAGAAGGTTAGCTCAGCGGCGGACGCTGCGCCACCATCCGTTCATTCGAGTATTTTAAAGGGATGCCCCTCCAAGAATACCCGGCGTTTGCACTCGAAGAAACGCGCGCCTCCATATAATGCATTGAAATTATTAATATAAATTTGAATCTGCGGAGTGCGTTGAGATAGCGGCACCGGAGGCCCACCCCTCGTGAACGATAATCAAACAGAATCACTCGACGAGGTGCCCAATGACAAGCCGATACAAAGAAACAATCTTTCTCTTCTTCATTCACAGGGAGTTTGAGACTGACAGCGATGAAGTTGCCGAGCATGTGTTTCCGAAGAACCTTTTGAAGGGGAGGCCTGTTCGGAGGTCACGGATTGGCGTTGCCCCGCTGAGGCGAGTGATTGCAGCGATCATCACGTGGATGCTTGGCAACCCCCCAAGCGGCCCCTAAAGCGCCGGCTGGATCGGGCCTTCGGCGCGGCCGTGGACGAACTGGTCGACATGGTCGTGGCCGGAATGATCGACCTCGCTGGCCGGCCCGCGCCAGATGATCCTGCCCTCGAACAGCATGGCCACTTCATCGGCAATCTTGCGGGCCGAGCTCATGTCATGCGTGATCGTCACGGTCGCCGCGCCGAGGCCGCGCACCTGTTCGACGATCAGGTCATTGATGGCATCTGCCGTGATCGGGTCGAGACCCGTTGTCGGTTCGTCGAAGAAGATCAGGTCCGGTTCGGAAATGATCGAGCGGGCGAGCGAGACGCGTTTCTGCATGCCGCCGGAGATTTCAGCCGGGTAGAGGCCCGCAACATCGGCCCCGAGGCGCACCTTCTTGAGCGTGGCAATCGCGCGCTCTTTTGCGTCGCTACGCTTCACGCCGTCGGCATTGATCAGGCGGAAGGCCACGTTTTCCCAGACGGTGAGACTGTCAAACAGCGCGCCGGACTGGAACAGCATGCCGATGCGGGCCCGCATGGATTCCCGCGTCTTGCCGGTGGAATTGGTGACGTCATGGCCATCGAACAGAACCTTGCCGCCCGTCGGCGTCATCAGGCCGAGGGCGACCTTCAGCATGACCGACTTGCCCGATCCCGAGCCGCCGATCACGACAAGGCTCTGGCCCGGTGCCACGTCGAGATCGACGCTGCGCAGGACATGGTTATTGCCGAACGATTTTTCGATGCCTTCCAGTTTCAGGATGGGCTGGGTCACAGGCCGATCTCCACGAACAGGTTGGACAGGACGAAATTGGATGCCAGCACGAGCACGGCTGCGCCGACCATGGACAGGGTGGCGGCCCGGCCGACGCCCGTCGCGCCTGCCTTGGACCGGTCGCCCTGGTAACAGCCCATGATCGCGATGACGCCGCCGAAGACCACGGCCTTGACAAGGCCGACGATGATGTCGTTGCGGGTGACGAAATCGAGCGTGTTGCGCAGGTAGACGGTGGAATCGAAGCCGAGGCTGTAGACGCTGACCAGCCAGCCGCCCATCACGCCGATAATATCCGATGCGGCCACGAGCACGGGCAGGGTGATGAGCGCCGCGAGGAAGCGGGGGGCGTAGAGGTAGCGGTAGGGGGAGGCCGAGAGGGTTTCCAGCGCGTCGATCTGTTCGGTGACGCGCATGGCGCCGATCTCTGCCGAGATGCCCGCCGAAACGCGACCCGCGAGCATCAGGCCCGTAATCACCGCGCCAAGTTCGCGCGTGATCCCCAGCACGACGATATTGGGCACGAATTGTTCGGCGCCATAGCGGCTGCCCCCGGTATAGATGTTGAGGGCAAGGGCCGCGCCGATGAACACGGCCGACAGGCCGACAACCGGGAAGGAGTAGAAGCCGATCCTGATCATCTGGCGCCAGATCTCGCCCAGGAACCAGCGCGGCGTGAACGCGGCGAATTTGACCCGCGCGGCGAACAGGCACAGGCGGCCGATCTCGGCAAAGAAGCCGAGAAGGCTCGCGCCGATCCAGCGCAGGGGATTGGGGAAGCCGGTTTTATGCGTAGACACGTTCGACACGATTGCTGAGTCCCGTCAGGAGTTCATAGCCAAGCGTGCCCGCGCGGGCGGCCTGGTCTTCGAGTTTGGCATGCTCGCCGATGAATTCAACGCGCGCGCCTGTTTTTGCCTTGTCCTGTGCCTTAGAAACATCAATCGTCGTCAGGTCCATCGAAATGCGGCCCATGACCGGACATTCAATGCCGTCGAGATAGGCGATGAGGTTGTTTCCGCCGGATCGGGGCAGGCCGTCGGCATAGCCGATGCCGACCGTCGCGAGCAGCGTATCCTGTTCCAGCGTCCGGGTGGCGCCATAGCCGACGGTTTCGCCAGCCTTGCCCTCGAACACGCTGAGAATGGCGGCATCCAGCGTCAGGGCCGGCCTGATCCGCAGACCTTTCGGCGGCCGCGAGCCGCCATAGAGCGCAATGCCCGGGCGGGTGAGATCGTAGCCGAACGCCTTGCCGAGATAGCATCCGGCCGAATTCGACAGGCTGGCCGGCGTATCGGCAAAGGCCGAGGTGATATCGTCAAATGCCTTGAGCTGGGCGGTGTTCATCTTGCTGCCTGTCTCGTCGGCGCAGGCGAGATGGCTCATTATCAGGACAGGTTGCAGCCTTTGCAGGGCCGTCAGCGTGGTGTCCAGGGCCGCGGTTTTCAGGCCCAGCCGGTTCATGCCGGTATCGAAGTGCAGGGCGGACGTGCCCTTGGGCGCATTGGCCCAGGCTTTCAAATGGTCGGGTGAGGAGAGGACGGCGGTGATGCCCGCGACGAGATAGGCCGACATTTCCGTCCGCGCCGGGCCGTTCAGCACGAATATGCGTGGGCCGAGCCCCAGGGCCTTGCGCACGGCAAGTGCCTCTTCGAGGTAGGCGACAAAAAAGGTGGAGCAGCCTGCCCGCGACAGGGCGCGGCAGACCGGAGCCACGCCGAGACCGTAGGCGTCGGCCTTGACCACGGCCGCCGTGGTGGCGCCCGGGTGCAGCGCGTCAAGCGCCTGCCAGTTCGAGACGATATTCGTCAAATGGATCGTGGCGCGGGGAAGCTGTTTCATGGGCAGCGATTTAGGACGCTTCGCCCGCGGTGTCACTTCCTCGCGGCATGCTCTTTCCAGGCCTGGCCCTTCATGTTCCAGACCGGCGTGAAGAAGACCATCCACAGGATGATGAGGGTCATGCCGCCGGCCGGCACGATGGCGATCTTCTGCGGGCCGAAAATGTCGACCAGCGCGCCCATCAGGGCGGCGCCGAACGGGGCACCCGCCATGAAGCCCAGCTGGTAGATCGACAGGACGCGGGCGAGCTTCTTCTTCGGTGCCGCATCCTGCACGATCGAGCGGCTCATCGCGATCGAGATTCCGGCGGCAAGTCCCCAGATGAAGACGATGGCGAGGAAGGCCCAGTGCGGGATCGACCACATCATGGCGAGGATGCTGCTGGAGCCGAGGAACTGGGCGATCAGCAACAGGCGCCCCTGCCGCTTGATCCGCCGGAAGATCGACAGCACGACTGACGAGACGAAGGCGCCGAGCCAGAAGGTGACAAACATGTCCCGGATACCGTCGGAGCCGAAGCCGTACACGTCGCGGTTCACGATGGGCAGGACAACAAGGAAGGCGCCGATCACGAAAATGCCGACACCGAACATCAGGGCGGTCATGGCCCACAGCCGCCCGTCTGCGCGGACAGCCCGGAAGCCCTCGGCAATGTCGCCGAAGGCCGCTCCGAAGCCGCTGCGGCCGGTGCGGACCTGGCGTCCCTTCGCGAGGTTGAGCGCGAACACCGCGCCAAAGGCGAGCACGACACCCTGCGCCAGCAGCAGTTTATCGGCGGCGATCGGGCCAATGCCGAACCCGCCCATCCATTGCGGCATGCGGGTCATCTTGTCGGCATAGCCAGCCAGGATCAGGCCGGCGATCTGGGCCAGGAACTGGGCCATGGTGGCCAGCGTCACGCCAAGCTGAAGCGTGACACTGGAGCCGACGCGCATGCGGCGTTCAACGATTTCGTTCACGATGGAATCGCGGGCCGGCATCATGAAGGCGCCGACCGTGCCGATGGTCAGGCCATAGGCGATCATGACGGGATAGGAAAGCTCGCCCCGGGAGACGGATACGGCGAGGATGAAGGCAGGAACCGCCGCCAGCAGGTGGAGGACGATCAACAGGCGCCGCCCGTCTGCCCGCTCGGCCACAACGCCGCCGATCAGCAGGAAGATCACGGAGGGCGCGGAGAGGGCCATATTGGCCAGGCCCAGCTCAAGGCCGCCCAGATGGAGGTGGTCCCTGCCAGTGATCAGGTAGGGAAACAGCACCATCTGCAGACCGAAGGCCATGAACCAGCTGCACTGGACCATAAGATAGGCCGGCAGCTCGATCCCCACGCCGCGGCGCAGGCGCCGGGCCCGCCAGTGGGTCGCGGTCGACAGGAGGGACGCGCCGGCGCCGAGCGCCTCGCTGACCCCGCTGACGGGCGAGGTGACGTCTCCGACAGCATCCTCGACAATGTCGTCGACGATTTCTTCGATCTTGTCGCTCATGCCTGCTCCCGTCGGCGATAGCGACAGTATGTAGAGCGCCCGATCATGGAATGTAAAATCCGATAATCAGCTTTCCTCCAGAATTCAGTCATTGGGCCGGAAGAATAGGGGTGGTTTTCTGAACATTGCAGTGCGGGCAGGGCGCCTGCGCTGGCGTACCAACGAACTGTCAGTTGCCTTTGAGTCGCCCAGTTTGTACCCTCTGTTTCAGGCTGTGTTCCAGTTACAAGCCACGGGTGGTGTTTCATGAGACTGTTCAGGCAACTCGTCAGTTGGGCCCTTGCGCTCTTTTTGGTTGCCATGTTTGTCCAGGCGACGATCCACCCGTTGCCAAACCCGCCAGCCGGATCGGTGAAATTCTTTGATCCGCCCGGCACCAGTATCGTGTTCCAGACCATTGCTGAACGCTCCGGGCAGACCCTTTTCGAGCCTGCGGGCCGGGTGCTGACGGGCATGCTTGAGCTGGTCGCGGCGTTTTTGCTGCTCTTGCCCTACACGCGGCGGATCGGCGCGGTCATTGCAGCCTTTGTGCTGGGCGGGGCGGTGGCTTTCCACCTGTCGCCACTGCTAGGCCGCGAGATTCCCGTGTCCCTCGATGCAGGTTCAACCCAGACAGATGGCGGGATGCTGTTCATGCTGGCCATCGTGATGCTCGTCGCCAGCCTGCTGGTGCTGGTTGTGCATCCGCGCGCCCGCGACTGAGACGGTTGATTCCGGACCGCGTCTGTACGGCTCGTTAACGGTTTCCGTTCAATCTATGGCCATTGCGACGCAGGCATAGAGATGGACGAGTTCGAAGAGTCAGCCAATACGCCGCCAATCGGCCGCGCACGGGACGCCCTGTTCCGGCGCCTGCTCGACCTTGTGGCGATGCCGGCCACCCGACTGGCCCATCAGGACCGGAACATGGTGGGCGATATCCTGCTGGACATGCTGTTCCACGCGACGACACGCGAACGGATGCTGTGTGCGAGCCGGCTGGCGCAAAGCCGCGAAGCGCCGCGCCGCCTGTTGCGCTATCTCGCCCAGAGTTCATTCGAGATTGCCCAGCCCCTGCTGGAACAGAACGAAGCGTTTGATGCCTGCGACCTCAGCGAAATCGTCGAGGCAACGTCGACCGAACACAGGCTGGCCATCGCCCGCCGCAAGGTTGTGGCGCCAAGCGTCTGTGTTGCGCTTGCAGAGCATGGGGAAGCCCATGTGGTGCGTGAAATGGTGACGAACGCGGGCGCCGTGCTGCCGGAGACGGCTGTCGACAAGCTGGTCATGCGGTCGCGGGATGAATCCCAGCTATGCGAGCTGCTGGTCGAGCGCCTTGAACTGCGTCCGTCGCAGGCAATGGCCATGTTCTGGTGGTCTGACGGCATAACCCGCCGCAAGATCCTCCAGCGCCATTCCGCCGACCGCCTGGAAGTCATCGAAACCTGCAAGGACGTGTTCGAGATCATGGCTGAGGAAAAGTGGGCCGACCCCGTCGCCCGCAAGGCCCTGCAGCTGATCGAACGGCGCCAGCGCAACCGCGAAGCGCTCGAACGCAGCGAATACGACAGCCTTGAGAGCGCCATCAATGCGGCCGCGCTGGAAGGCATGACGTCAGAACTGGCCCAGGAAATCGGCTATCTCTGCGGCATCCGGCCTGTCACCATCGCCAAGATCCTGTCCGACCCCGGCGGGGAAGGCGTTGCGGTGCTTTGCAAGGCGACCGGCGTGAAGCGGGACTTCCTGCCGGTGTTCTGGGCAGCCCTTCGGCGCCCGCTCGAAATTGAGGAAGGCCAGATCCATCCGCAGTTCGCGATGGTGGCCGAGACCTATGAAATCCTGACGGTCGCAAAGGCGCAGACAACCCTGCGCTACTGGAACTGGTCGCTGTCGGCGGCTTTTTCGTCGCAGGCACTGCGTGACGCCCAGGAAGGCGGCGAGCCGGCGAACGAAGAAGCGGCATTCTCGACCTCCCAACGCACAGCCAGACTGGTTTTTGGCAGCTAGCGGCCGAAAAACGCCGAAAGAGCCTTTCCAAGCCCGCTTACTGCCTTTAGGTCAGGCGTTCGTGATTTGGGTTGTATTGGGAGAGAAGGCGCATTGTGGCGTACTTTCTAGGGCTTTTGATTACGTTGGTTGCGTTCTGGCTGGGAATGTCCGGTCATTTCACACCCTTGTTGCTGGGCCTTGGCGGCGTGTCGCTGGCCCTCACATTGATTCTTGCCCACCGCCTTGACCTGATTGACCGTGAAGGCGTGCCATACGTGCGGATCGTCGGCTTCGCGCTGTATTTTCCATGGCTGGCAAAGGAAATCGTGAAGGCAAACTGGACCGTGATCCGGGCCTGCCTGCGCGCTGAACTCGACATTGCGCCGACGCTGGTCAAGCTCAAGACGGTCTGCCGGTCAGATCTCGCCAAGGTGACGTTTGCAAATTCCATCACGCTGACGCCGGGCACAGTGACGGTCGAGATCGAGGGCGACAAGCTGCTGGTGCACGGCCTGTACGAACAGGACTGCCAGCCGGAAGCCTTCATCGAGATGGACCGGCGCTCTGCCAGGGCGATTGACGGCAAGGGAGCGGCCGCATGACCGCCGCTGCCCTGATCGCCATCCTGCTCGGCATGATCCTTCTGCTGATCCGCACCCTGCTGGGTCCGACGCTGTATGACCGCGTGCTTGCGGTGAACTCTTTCGGCACGAAAACCGTGCTTGCCCTCGGCCTGCTGGGCTTTGTCATGGGGCGTCCGGAATTTCTCGACATCGCCATCCTTTACGCCATGATCAACTTCGTCTCGACCATCGCGATCCTCAAATTCTTCCGCTACCGTTCGTTCCAGGTTCCGCTGGTCCGACGGGGCGGACAGGGAGGCAAGCGCAATGGCTGATATCCTGGCGAACCTCCATCAATTCTTCGAACTGGTGCGCTATCCGGCCGGGTCTGCACTCTGCCTGGCCGGTGCCATCCTGTGCGTGATCGGCACGATTGGCGTGATGCGGTTCCCCGATTTCTATACCCGTATGCACGCGGCCAGCATTACCGACACGTCGGGCGGGACCGTCATTCTGGTCGGCATGGCGCTGATGGCGCCTGACTGGGCTGTTGTCGTGAAGCTGGGCGTGATTTTCTGGCTGCTGTTCCTCACCAGCCCGGCAGCGTCCCATGCGGTTGCCAATGCAGCGCACACGGCCGGGCTCCAGCCGCTGATCGGGCGCATCAATTCGAAACGCGATGATGAGGAGGACGCAGCATGACCGGCGTACTCGACGGCAATATCGGGATTGCGCTCGTAAACATCCTCTTGCTCGCGGTCCTGTTCGTGGTCGCCATAGCGATTGCGCGCCTGCGCAACCTGTTCGCCATTGTGATGCTGTCGGGCATCTATTCGCTGGTTTCGGCAACCTGGTATGTCGTTGTTGACGCCGTGGATGTTGCCTTCACGGAAGCGGCCGTTGGCGCCGGCATGTCGACCATCGTGCTGCTCGGCGCGATGCTGCTGACGTCGCGCACGGCCAAGCCGGACAAGAAATTCGCGCGCCTTGGCCCGCTTCTGGTTGTTGTCGCGACCGGGGTGATGCTGATCTATGCCACCGTCGACCTGCCGGCGCTGGGCGATCCGAATTCGCCGGTCAATGCGGGCGTCGGGATGCAATACATGCAGATCAACTGGGCTGACACGGGCATCCCCAATGTCGTGACCTCGGTCCTCGGCAGCTACCGTGGCTTCGATACGCTGGGCGAGACCGCAGTTGTGTTCCTCGCGGGCCTTTCCGTGGCATTGCTGCTGGGATTCGGCGAACGGTCGCTGGCGGAATCCATCCGGCGTGGCGACAAGCTTCCCGGCCGGGGCAAGGGTGCGGCCGCTCAAGCCAAGCCAGAGGAGGACGCGTCATGAACGATGATCACCATGTCATTCTGCGCGTTATCTCCAAGATGCTGATTCCTGTCATCGTGATGTTTGCCTTCTACACGCAGTTCCACGGTGATTTCGGCCCCGGCGGCGGCTTCCAGGCGGGTATCATCTTCGCCGTTGGCGTCATTCTCTACGCGCTGGTTTTCGGCGTGCCCTCTGCCATGCGCGCTGTGCCGCCTGTCTTTACGCGGGCGCTCGCAGCGATTGGCGTGCTGCTCTATTCAGGTGTCGGTTACTGGGCACTGTTGCAGGGCGGCAATTTCCTTGAGTATCAGGCGCTCTTCCACGAGCCGCCCGGCGAACACAAGGGCCAGCATATCGGCATCCTTCTGATCGAACTCGGCGTCCTGTTCGCCGTGTCGGGCGCCATGCTCACGATCTTCTATGCCTTTGCCGGCCGCGTCGCCGAAATCCGCGACAAAGACTGGTAGACAATGCTGGAATTCATTCTCGAACGGGCAAACTATTGGGCGATCATCGGGCTGATGATGATCGGGCTCTATATCACATTTGCCAGCGGCAACCTGATCAAGCGGCTGGTCGGTCTCTCAACGTTCCAGACCTCGGTATTCCTGTTCTACGTGACGCTCGGCAAGGTGGCTGGCGGAACGGCGCCGATCCTGTTCGGTGCCGACGCGCCAGCCCATGGCGGGGGTCACGGCGCCGAAGAGGCGCATCATGCCGTGACGGTTCCGGGCGGGCAGGCCCTCGGCAATGCCAGTGCGCCGGTCGAGCTGGTGAACACCTATTCCAATGTGCTTCCGCATGTCCTGATGCTGACGGCCATCGTTGTCGGCGTCGCCACACTCTCGGTCGGCCTGGCCCTCATCGTGCGCATTCGTGAGGCCTATGGCTCGATCGAGAGCGACGAAGTCCGCGAGATCGACCTTGAGACCGCCCTCGCGCAGGAAGCCGAAATTGACCAGTGGCTCCACGAGGCAGGCGCATGATCGATCTTCTGTTGCGTTCTGCGCCGGACTGGGCGCTTGCCCATGCTGCGCCCCTGCTGGTCATGGTGCCGCTGGTGCTGGCCCCTGTGCTGACGCTTGTGCCGAACGGCCGGATCGCCTGGTTCATCAGCATTGCCGGCACCGCCGCCTCGCTGATCTTCTCCCTCATCCTGCTGGCCATCGTGCAGACGCCCGAAACATCCGGTGTGGTCAGCTATGCGATCGGTAACTGGCTGCCGCCTTTGGGGATCGAGTTCCGTGTCGATGCGCTGAACGCCATGATCCTGGTGCTGGTGTCGGCGATGGGTGTCCTGGCATCGGTCATGTCCTACCCGACGGTCGTGGCAGAGATCCCGAAGGAAAAGACGTCGCTTTTCTACTCGGCCTTCCTGGCCTGTTTTGCGGGCCTGTGCGGCGTGGCGATCACGGGTGACGCGTTCAACCTGTTCGTGTTCCTCGAGATCAGTTCGCTGTCGACCTATGTGCTCGTGGCGCTCGGGGCATCGCGTGACCGCCGCGCGCTGCACGCGGCCTTCAACTACCTGGTCATGGGCACGATCGGCGCGACCTTCTTCATCATCGGTGTCGGCTTCCTGTATGCGGCGACCGGCACCCTGAACATGGCCGATATTGCGTCCAAGCTGCCGGCCCTTGCAGGCAGCCGGACCGTCCAGGCGGGCTTTGCCTTTATCGTTGTCGGTCTCGGCCTGAAGGCGGCCATGTGGCCGCTGCACCAGTGGCTGCCGAATGCCTATTCCTACGGTCCGAGCTTTGTCACGATGTTCCTGTCGGCGACGGCGACCAAGGTGGCGCTCTATGCCCTGATCCGTTTCCTGTTCTCGGTTTTCAATCCGCAATTCGTGTTCGAGAGCGCGGCGTTCACAGCGCTGCTGATGCCGCTCGGCATCGCGGCCATGATTGCCTGCAGTTTCCAGGCTGTCTTCCAGACCGATGTGCGCCGCATGCTGGCCTATTCGTCGGTCGCGCAGGTGGGCTACATGATCCTCGGCATTTCGATCGGCACGGCTGCCGGCCTCAGCGCGGGCCTGTTCCACCTCCTCAACCATGCGATGATCAAGGGCGCGCTGTTCATGGCCGTCGCGGGCGTCGTGCTGACCTACAAGGGCACCAACATTCGTGACTTTGCCGGTCTTGGCCGTTCCGCCCCGTGGACGATGACGGCCTTCGCCATTGCCGGCCTGTCGCTGATCGGCGTGCCACTGACAGCAGGCTTCCAGTCGAAGCTTCAGCTTGGCTATGCCTTGTTTGAGAACGGCTGGTGGTGGGCCGTGATCCTGGTCGTGTTCTCCAGCTTCCTGGCCGTTATCTATGTCGGCCGGATCCTCGAGGCCGTATTCTTCCAGCCGCCGGTGAACCCGCGCAAGGCCCGCAAGGAAGCGCCTATCGTCCTGCTCGTTCCGCTCTGGATCCTGGCCCTCGCAAACATCTATTTCGGTATCACGACGGAGATTCCGCTTGGCCTGGCGCGTGATGCGGCCGCAGCGGCATTCGGACTGGAGATGTTCCGATGAGCCCTGACATGCTGATCCTTGCCGCCCTCTGCATTCCGCTGCTGATCGCCGCCGGCATTGCCGCAGCAGGGCGTTTCCCGAATATCCGCGAAGGCATCACGATCGTGGGGTCGGTCATCCTGCTGGCAGTCGTGATCGCGCTGGCCGTGTCCGTGTCGAATGGCGATGTGCCGGTGCTGGATCTCGGCGCGGCTGCACCCGGCCTGTCCTTCACCTTCAAGCTGGAACCGCTTGGCGCCCTCTTCGCGCTTGTCGCCAGCGGCCTGTGGATCGTCAATTCGTTCTATTCGATCGGCTACATGCGCGGCAATCGCGAGCGCAACCAGACACGGTTCTACATCTGCTTTGCCATTGCGATCTTCGGCGCGATGGGCGTCGCCATGGCTGGCAACCTGTTCACGCTGTTCGTGTTCTATGAAGTGCTGACCCTGTCGACCTATCCGCTGGTGGCGCACAAGGGCGATGCGGCCGCCAAGCGCGGCGCGCGCATCTACCTGCTGACGCTGCTGGGCACCTCCATCGGCCTGTTCCTGACGGCCCTCATGTGGACCTGGACTCTGGCAGACCAGAACCTCGACTTCGTGCAGGGCGGCCTGCTTGCGGGCGTCGAGATCAGCCCCGCCGTATCGACCAGCCTGCTGCTGCTGTTTGTGTTCGGTATCGGCAAGGCGGCGCTGATGCCGGTGCACTTCTGGCTGCCGAACGCCATGGTTGCGCCGACGCCTGTCTCTGCGCTGCTGCACGCGGTGGCTGTCGTGAAGGCTGGCGTGTTCACGGTGATGAAAGTGTCGGTCTTCATCTTCGGCGAGGACCTGCTGAATGCGACGCCGGGCCGCGAATTCGTCCTGTGGGTCGCGTGTTTCACCATTATCGTGGCGTCGCTTGTCGCCATGACCAAGGATAATCTGAAAGCGCGGCTTGCCTATTCAACCGTTGCGCAGCTGGCCTATGTGACCGCCGGTGCCATGCTGGCCAATGAAGCCGGCTTCCTCGGTGGCAGTCTCCAGATCGCCGCCCACGCGGTCGGCAAGATGACCCTGTTCATGTGCGCCGGTGCGATCTATGTGGCGACGGGCGCGACCAATATTTCCGACATGCGCGGCCTCGGCCGCCGCATGCCGCTCGTCTTCATCGCCTTCTTCATCGCCGCCCTGTCGATTATCGGCATTCCGCCGATGGCTGGCGCCTGGGCAAAGTACGAGCTGTTGCAGGGCGCGATTGATCGCGGCAATGGCTATGTGCCATGGGTGCTGATCGGCTCGTCGCTGCTGAACATTGCCTACCTCCTGCCAATCCCCATTCTGGCGCTGATGCCGCCGCCCGGCTCGGGCGAACCGCGCGCATTCAAACGCCCTGGCGGCGCACCGGCCCTGACCGTGGCGGCGCCGGTCTTCACTGCTGCGCTCTGCATCGTCCTGTTCTTCCTGATCGGGCCGCTCGCCGATTTCCTGGCGCCCACCGTTAGCGGCGGCGCTGCTGCGATTGTGACTGGAGGCCAGCCATGAGCAATGACACCCCCGAAACGCGCGACAAGACGGGTCGCTTCCTGAAGCGGGCGGCCGAAAAGGCGCACGATCTCCACACCGTGTCGAATGAGGGTGTGCACCCGATGGCCAAAATCCTGTTCGGATGGACGGAAGCCAGGCATATTGGCGCGATCATCTTTTGGGGCATCGGCCTGCTCAGCGCGCTGCTCATCGTGATCGACCTCTTCGTCAACCGGCACGATTATTTCTCCTTCGCCAACGCAACCGGGTTCTACGGGCTTTACGGCTTTGCCGCGTTCGCCTTCGTGGTGCTGATGGGCTGGCCGCTCGGCAACCTGCTGCGCCGCGGCGAGAACTATTATGGCGATGCCGGCGGACCGCCTGCAGATGTCGACCCCGACATGCCCCAGGCCCCGGACGCTGCGCACATGACCTATGAGGGAGACGAGTAATGCCCGCCTTCCTCACCGCCCTGAGCCCCGGCTGGCTGCTGATTTTCGCTGGGATCGTTGCGATCTTCCTGCCCATGCGGCGCGTCCGTCAGGGCATCACCATCGCTGCGCCGCTGATCGGAATCTTGCTGCTTGTTCTGGCCGACCAGAATGTGAACCATCTGACCGCCAGCGTCCTGGGGCTCGATCTCGTCCTCTACCGCGTTGACGGACTCAGCTTTGTCTTCGGCCTCGCCTTCCTTCTCGCGGCCCTGCTGAACGCCATCTATGCCTGGCATACCGATGACCGGGTGCAGGACGGCATGGCGCTCGCCTATGCCGGCGCGGCGATTGCCGCCACCTTCTCCGGCGACCTGATGACCCTGTTCATCTTCTGGGAAATCACCGCAGTCACGTCTGTCTTCATGGTGCTGGCGGCTGGCACGCGCGCCTCGTATTTCGCTTCGATGCGCTATCTCGGGATACAGGTCCTGTCAGGCGTTCTGCTGCTGGCAGGCGCGGCCTATGTCTACAACAATACCGGCAGCCTCAGCATGAAGGCCTTTGTCAGCCTCAGCGAGCCGGGCGCCATGCTGATCTTCATCGCCCTCGGCATCAAGGCGGCTTTCCCGTTCATGCACAACTGGCTGCAGGACGCCTATCCCAAGGCCAGCGTCGTGGGCGCTGTGGTCCTGTCGGCCTTCACGACAAAGCTCGCCGTCTATGCTTTCATCCGCATGTTCCCAGGGCAGGACGCGCTGATCTGGATCGGCGCCGTTATGACCGTGTTCCCGGTCTTCTTTGCGGTGATCGAGAACGATCTGCGCAAGGTGCTCGCCTATTCGCTGAACAACCAGGTCGGCTTCATGATCTGCGCCATCGGGCTCGGCACAGCCGGTGTCGGCAATGCTCTGGCGCTCAATGGCGCAACCGCCCACGCCTTTGTCCACATCATCTACAAGGGCCTCCTGTTCATGAGCATGGGCGCCGTGCTCTACCGCACCGGCACCACCAAGGCCTCCGAACTGGGCGGCCTTTACCGCTCGATGCCCTGGACGGCCCTCTTCTGCATCATCGGCGCGATGTCGATTTCGGCCTTCCCGCTCTTCTCGGGCTTCGTGGCAAAATCGCTCACCATGAGCGCCGTGTCGCATGAGGGACTGACCATCGTCTGGCTGATGCTGCTGTTCGCCTCTGCCGGCGTGCTGGAACATTCCGGCATCAAGATCCCGTATTTTGCCTTCTTCGGCCATGACAGCGGCCGCCGCGTGAAGGAAGCGCCCTTCAACATGCTCCTTGCCATGGGCATGGGCGCCTTCATCTGTATCGCCGTCGGCATTCCGGCCATCATTCCCGGGCTCGGCTATGAATGGCTCTACAACCTGCTGCCGTTCCGCGAAGAGGCGATGAACTACCAGCCCTTCACGTTCGACCATATCCTGACCCAGATGCAGTTGCTGGTCCTGGCGATTTTCGCCTTCGTCATGCTCAAGCGCTTTGGACTCTATCCGCCGGAGAAACCCGGCACGATCCTCGATACCGACTGGCTCTACCGCAAGATCGGCTTCGGCATGGCAGGATGGCTCGGCACGGTCTGGGGCAAGCTGGGCCCGGCCATGACAGCGTTCTTCTTCGGCATCACGGGCCGGGCTTACGAGCGCATCGAGGATGCGTTCAGTCCGCGGGGCGAACTGGCGCGCGGCGCCTTGACGGGCGCGATGGCCATCTGGACCGCCGCACTGCTGGGGCTGGTGCTGTTGCTGGGCTTCATTGCTGTCGGTTGAAGCTGCGGTTGCGGGGCGTTTGCCAGTAAGCAGGCCGCTCGATCAACTTCTGAGTGTAATTGCTGCCATTTAGCTATTTACACTTACCTGTCTTCATTTACCCAGAAGGAAAGAGAGCTGGGGAGCCAAGACAATGCCCGAAGCAATGACTGCTGTACCGCGTGACGGTGTGCTCATCGAACTCGCAAGTGAAATCGTTGCCGCCTATGTCGGAAACAACACCGTTCAGTCGGCTGACCTGCCTGAACTCATCCGCAACGTGCACGCCTCTCTGGCCAGCCTTGGCAACCATGATGCCGAAACGGCCCGTCCCAAGCCGGCTGTATCGGTGAAACGCTCCCTGGGCGAGGATTTCCTCGTCTGTCTCGAAGATGGCAAGAAATTCAAGTCGTTAAAGCGTCATCTTCGTACCAAATACGACATGTCGCCTGACGAATACCGCGAAAAATGGAACCTGCCGCCGGACTATCCCATGGTCGCGCCCGGCTATTCAAAGCACCGCTCAATGCTTGCGAAGAAAATGGGTCTCGGCAAGGGTGACAAGGCCTAGTTTCGCTGTACGAATACTTGTCGTTACGTTTCCAGAACGAAATAAATCGGTAACAAAGGTTAAGAATATCTGTTGTTGACTCTTGATCCCGGAGTCCACTCGCGCGATAGGTGATTCTATCGAATCACCTGGGGGTGCAACCGATGTCAAACAAAACCCTATTCCAGGGCGTCACTATTGCCCAACAAGAGCTGATCAATTACTGGAAGCGGTTGCGCGACCGGACGGGCTGCGTCCCGCGCGAAGCGATTGATCCCGGCGCGCTGCGCAGCATGCTGGCCAGCATTTCCATCGTCCAGTTCGATGAGTCCGGCGATGGCCGGTTCCGGATCGCCGGTTCGCGCCTGCGCGACATTTTCGGGATGGAGGCGCGCGGCCGCCGTGTCGCAGATGTCATGGGCGCCCATGGCGAAGCCTTCTCGCTGGGCCTGTCCGTCGCGCTCGAACGCCGGGGGCCTGTGGGCGGTGTCATCGAGCAGGAAGACGGCATGCATGCCTGGCTGCGCCTGCCCTTGATGGATTCCAATGGCCATCTGACGATGGTTCTCTGTCACGACGAGATGCTGCCGACCCGCCGCATGGTGGTCCCCACGGATGGCCAGGCCAGTTCTGTCCACACTTCTTCTCCCCGCGCAGCGGCCTGAATCGCCTGCGATCCCTGATGCCAGCTTGATGGTATAGGAAAGTTATCCTACGCCTTCTGATGCCGGGTAGTCTTCTGCCTGCCAGACCAGAAGGAGACAGTGATGGCGAAATTCGATCCACAGAAAGACGAAGACCGGGCCTGTCTTGCTGCGGCGCTGACCGCCTATGCGCTCGGCCTGAAACTGGAGGCCATCCTTTCGCCTGAGCGGGGCCATCCGATCCGAGGCGCGGGCGCGCCATATCGCCATCTATCTCATGCACGTTGCGCTTGGCATGAGCCTGGCGCGTGTCGCGCGGGCATTTGGCCGGGATCGTCCGACCGTTGCCTATGCCTGCCACCTGATCGAGGACAGGCGCGACGATTCAGACTTTGACGACTGGCTGGATCAGCTGGCGGTCGGCCTGTCGAGCGTGGTGCTGCTGAGCGAGGCGCCGGCGGTTGCCTGACGGGGGGCAGGGGTCAGGCGGCCAGCGCCTGGCGCGCATCATGCCGGATCCGCTCAAGCATGGATGCAAGCCCGTTCGAGCGTTGCGCGGTCAGCGCGCCTGACACACCGATTTCGTCGAGCAATGCCTTCGCATCGAACGTCTCGATCTCGCGCAGGGGCGCGCCGGAATAGAGGCGCACGAGCAGCGCAATCAGGCCGGACACGATCATCGCATCCGATTCCGCGCGCACGACAAGGCGGCCATCGTCAACGTCTGTCACCATCCAGACCTGGGAGGCGCAGCCCCTGACAATGGTCTCCGGGGTTTTCTCGTCATCGGCCAGCGCAGGGTTTGCCTTGCCCAGATCGATGATGTGCGCATAGCGCGCTTCCCAGTCTTCAAGCCAGGAAAACTCTTCACGTATCTCGGCGGCCGCTGTTTCGATGCTCATGCGCCTGAAATGGGGCATTGAAGGGCAAAAGAAAACCCCCGGCGCCGCAACCGGCACCGGGGGTTTGATTTCAGGATTGTGCGGCGCGCCTACTGATAGACGCCGCCGATGCACTTGCCCACATCGGACAGGGCGTGTTCGCCGATGCAGAATGGCACTTCATACTGCTGGTTGGCGGCGGCCACGCACTGCTGGAGGTTCAGGTTTGCCATGTTGAGGCAGCCCTTGGTCTCACGCTCGGCCATTGCGGAACTGATCTGGCTTGCATTCTTCTCGGTGCTGGCCCCCAGCACGCGATAGGCAGCCAGTGTCGCGATCTGGTCGGCAACAGGTTCCTTGCCGAATTTCACGCGCTTGCGGTTGCCGGTCAGGCCGGACGTCACAGCCGCCGGGATCTTGATGGCGCCGGCTGCACCGGAGACATTGTCCCACAGGGATGGTGCGCCCGTATTGCCCGCCTGGACAAGCACGGCATCGAAGTCCGGAGCGTTCATTGCGGTCAGCAGGCCAAGCTTGGCCGGGATGCCCGATGCCTGGCTGGAATCCAGTTTCCTGGCCTTGGACCCGGAATTGCCGATCTTGGCCTTCGCCCAGCCCGACGCCTGCAGGGAATAGGCCTGCTCCTTGACATAGGCTGCGGCGGTGCTCAGGCGACGGCTGTCGGCTTCTGTGGCAGACAGGGCAGCGCTGACGGCCGTATCGCCGCCATGCAGCGTGCGGGCATAACGCACATCGTTGCGCATGCCGGTTTCAAGTGCTTCGCGGCCATAAAAGCTTTCGATGTCGCGCACGGCGGCCCGATATTCGGGGTTTTGCGAGGCGATAAGCGCGGAATAGGCGATCCAGCCTTTCGACAGCTGGTCGGGATTGTGACCACCCAGAGAATTCAGCGCGTGGTCGATGTCTCCGGCAGAAGACAGCGGTTTGTCTTTTACGTCTGTGACGTCAGACTGATAGGTGGCATAGACTGCCGCCGTATCGGAAATCGGGTCTTTTCCTTGAGCATTTACGCCAGCGACCAAGCCGAACCCGACTAGTGCTGCCCCAATCATTCTGATGGACTTCATGGTATCAACTCTCCCTCACGCGACACGCGATACTCTTGCCCCATCTTCCCCACTTGGGGAACCTCGCCTTGCCTGTAGATAACATTACAAATACAGCAAACGATGGGTACAGGCGCGAGAATGCCTAAGGAATCTCTATGGGATGTTAACAGGTTCCCCCTCATGACACAGAAGCGGTTACAGTTTGTTAATGTAACCTGGCTGGCGCTGGTCGCTGCAGCGACGCTGATTGCTGTGCTGCGGGGAATCACGTTCCTGCCGCTTCTGGGGGGCGCAGTTATCTCGGCGCTGCCAGCGATTGTCGGGCTTGTCTTCCTTCGTCCGGACAAGGATGTTTCACCCATCGCACCGCCGCTGCTGGTTATATGCTGGACCCTGCTGGCCGTGCTGGGCGTCGCCCTGACGGGAGGGGCATCTTCGCCGCTGACCATCCTGTTCGTGCTGGCGCCCCTGATCGCATTGAACCTTGAAGATACGGACATGGCCGCCGAAGCCGCCATTTTCGGCGTGGTCGCCTATTTCGCCGTCCTGCTGATGGGGCGCTTCGGTTTGCTGCCCGCAGGCGCAGACGCCTACCAGGCGCTGACCGTGGCCATCGCCTTTGCCGGGCTTGTCCTGGCGGGCCTGCTTGTCTGGGTGCTTGTGCGCGACCGGTATGCTGGTCGTGGCCGCGCCGGTGCCGATGACGCAGCCGTTGCAGAGGCTCCGCCTGCAGCGGCGTCCATGCCGGTCCTGCCCGCATCGTCAGGCATACTCCTGCTGGATGTGACCCCTGAAGGCCGCGTGCGCAGCCTGTCGGGCGATACGCTGGGGCTCGTCTCGGCCAGGCAGGGCGCCGCGCTGGCACACCTGTTCGAGCCGGACGCCGACGTATCCGGCCTTTGCCCGGAGAGCGGCCATGCGCGCGGCGAAATCAGGCTTGCCGATGGCCGGCTGGCCGCCTTTGCCGCCGAAGCCGGCCCGGCTGGCACGCGCCTCCTGGTGCAGGATATCAGCGCTTCCCAGCGGCAGGCCGAAGAGGCCACCGTGGCGCTCGAAGCGGCCGCCAGCCAGCTGCAGGACCGCACGGCCTTCTTCGCCTCGCTCGGCCATGACCTGAAGACCCCGCTCAACGCCATTCTCGGCTATGCCGACATGATGCGCGCCCAGATACGCGGCCCCCTGCCGGAAGCCTATGCCGACTATCCCGGCATCATTCATGAAAGCGGCCAGGACCTTCTGCTTCTGGTCGATGATATCCTCGACCTCGCCAAGGCCAATGCCGACCGCCAGCGCCTCGAGCCGGAACCGGTCGACCTTATCGCTTCGGCCCAGTCCATCGTGCGCCAGCTCGACAACCAGGCAGAACGGGCAGGCGTGAAGCTGAAAATCAAGTCGGACAATGAAGTCTGGGCCGAGGCCGATGCGCGCGCCGTGCGCCAGATCTGGCAGAACCTCGTATCCAACGCGATCAAGTATTCCGACAAGGGCGGGACGGTCACGCTCGATGCGTTCGAGGCCGGCGGCGCGGCCGTGCTCAGCGTCATCGACCGGGGCGCCGGCATGTCGGAAGACGATCTCAAGAAGGTGACCGAGCCGTTCTCGCAAGGCGGCAATTCGCGCGGCCGGGCAGGCACCGGCCTCGGCCTCGCCGTGGTGCGCAGCTTCGCCGAACTGCATGGCGGCCAGCTGACCCTGATGTCACGGCCCGGCAAGGGCACGCGCGCCGAAGTAACGCTTCCGCTTGCCGACATGACCGGTATCGAACCGCTGGAAGACGCGGCCCAATAGGCTGGCGCCGCTTGCCGCCCGCCGGAAAAAGCGCAAAGGTCCCGGCCATGGTCCGCCTGCCTTCCAGACTTTGGGTTGAAGCCCTCATCCGCCGCTGCGAGGTCGCAGGCGCGTCTGCATTCATTGTCCAGAAGGGCGACGCAGACCGCGGCGATACTTTGATCAAGGTCGCCCGTCTCGACGGCACGGCAGCGGCCTACTCGCCCTCGACCAATCTCGACGGCGAACGCGTGTTCCGTGACCTTTCGGTTCAGGGCGTGGGGCCGGATGAGGCAAGTGTCGATGCCTATATCCAGCGCGCACGCCAGCGCGACAGCGACCTGTGGGTCGTCGAGATCGAGGACCGGCAGGGCCGCCACTTCCTCACCGAAGACATCGAGAGCGAATAGGGCATCGCACTGCGATTTGCCATTGCGGGTTTTCAGGTAAACCGCCTGTTAACCCGACCAAGGCAGCTTCCGGACGTATCCACTGCTGGGGGCGGGCAGACCATGTTATTCCTTCTCAACGACAAGATCGCCGAGATAGACATCCCGGAGATCCACCTCTCGAAACGCTGGAAGAGCCTCGGCTGCGGAGATCCCTACGGCATGCGGGCACGCGACGCGCTCGATTTCGTGACGCGGGTCGTGGCCGACCATGTCCGCGAAGGCATCCCGATCGACACCGTGCTGATCCAGGACCTCGGTTCACTGATCATCGCCAAGACGGGAGCGAACGCCGCCCTGTTCCCCGCGCAGGACGGCAACGTCAGCGAGCCGCGCCTGACCATCCTGCCGGAAGCTATCCTGCGCACGCTGAAGCAGCGCGCCGACCAGGAAGGCACACTGCCCAATATCGAAGAGATCTGGCCGCTCGCCGCCTGATCCAGTTCAGTCCACCCTGACCGGCTGGCTGGTCACCACCTGGCGTCCGTCAGGCCCCTGAAGAATGTAGCGCACCATGAACGCCCCGGCATCGTCCGGTGCCTTCAGCGTCAGCGTTTCGCCCTTCTTGGTGTAGGCATAGGACAGTTCACCGCTGGTTCGTGTATGCCCGTCGGGGACAAGGTCGACATAGTCATTGGCATAGCCCGGCCCGGTCCAGCCGACTTGGAAACTCGCCCCGGCCGCAACACTGGCAGGCACGTCCAGCGTCACGTCAGCCGGTGTCACCCTGACCGGCCTGACGGCTTTCACCGACCGCCCGGTGGAAGACACGAAAACATAGCGAAGGTCATAGTCGCCCGGCGCACCCGGCAGCCTGATCGTCAGCGGATTGTCGGCCTTGACGTACGTGTATGACTTCTCGCCGCTAGTCTGCGCGTATCCGCGCGGCACGATATCGACATAGTCGCCGTCACTGGCCGGGCCGGTCCAGGCCACGCTGATCGTTTCGCCCGACACGCCGCTGGCCGTTGAGGGCTTAACCTCGAAGTCGATATCGTTCAGCGTCAGGGGCACGGTCTTCAGCACCGTGCGGCCATCAGCCGACTGAAGGACATAGCGCACGTCATACTTGCCCGGCTCGCCCGGCAGTTTCAGTTCCAGCGGATTGCCGCCGGACGTGTAGGCATAGGATTTCTCGCCGCTCCTCGGTGTGTATCCGCGCGGCACGATGTCGATATAGTCGCCCTCGGTGCCCGGTCCCGACCAGTCGACCTCCAGCACACCGCCGAGCGAAACAGCCGGATTGAACGCCAGGTCGACACTTGTTTCCGTCACGTCGACCGGCAGGACCTTCAAGACCGTACGGCCATCCGCTGCCTGCGCCACATAGCGCAGGTCATATGGTCCGGGCGTGCCGGGCACACGCACGGTCAGCGTGTCGGGATTGCCCTTCGTGTAGGCATAGGCTTTCTCACCATCCGTTCGCGTGTGTCCGCGCGGCACGATGTCGACATAGTCACCGGGATTGTCGGGGCCGCGCCAGTCGACGGTCAGCGGCTCGCCAATGCCGATGGACGGTGCAGCGATCAGCGCCACATCGGCTTCAGTGACCTCGATCGGGCGCGTCACGAGCACGGTACGGCCCTGCGGCGCCGTCCAGACATAGCGAAGCTCATAGTCGCCCGGCTCGCCGGGTGCGCGCAGCGTCGCCGGGCTGCCCTCGCGGGCATAGCCATAGGACAGCTCGCCGCTGGTACGTTCGTGGCCCTTTGGGACAATATCGACATAATCGCCTTGCGCGTCCGGCCCTTCCCAGCTGACGTTGAAACTGGCGCCGATCTCGACGGATTCCGGCCCGTCTATGGATGCCGTTGCGGTCGCGGCTTCAGGCGGGCCGGACTCGACAGCCTCCGCAACCGATTCCAGCGCCTCGGACAATTCGCCCGCATTCGATGCCTCGATATAGCGTCCGCCGGTTTCCTCGGCGAGGCAGGCGACCTGGCGGCCTTCATCTGCGCTGAGGCCAAAGCCGATGACATGGGCCGTGAATTCAATGCCGCGCTGTTCGAGCGAGACGCCCGCCGCGCACGGGTCCGCATCGCACGTCTCGATACCGTCCGTGACGAGGATGACCGTGGCGCGGGTTTCCTCGATCCTGAGCGCATTGGCGGCGGTTTCGACCGCTGCGGTCAGCGGTGTCTTGCCCACCGGCACCAGCGCGTCGACTGCATCGGCCAGCGGCACGTTCGCGCCCGGGCTGCGCATCAGTTCGATATCCTTGCAGTCGCCCTTGCGCCGGTGGCCATAGGCGATCAACCCGGCCGAGCCGAGCTCCGGATTGCTCTCCACCATGGCCCGCACGGCCTCGCGCGCGATATCGCGTTTCGAGCGGCCATCGATCTGGCCCCACATCGAGCCGGACGAATCCATCACCACCATGACCGTCATCGGGCCCTTCGGGGTTTCGATCACGGCATCTGCCGGATTGGCAGGCGCCTCAAGGGTGGCCTCCACGACTTCTGCCCCGTCGCCTGCGTCAAGGACGGTTGTGACTGCCCCTGTCACGCCGCCAGCCGCCTCGGCGGCATCTGCTGCCGGTGTTATGGTTTCGGGCACTTCCGGGATCGGCGCTTCTCGCGGACCACAGGCCGCCACAAGCAGGGTGAGCGCGGCGCAGCTGGCCAGCAAAATATGTCGATCGGGCATGACAAAAGTCCCCTTCATCATGGATTTGCGTTCCCCGGCCACCATACCCGGAAGTGTGTCCAAAGCGAAGCCGCCAACAAGCCCTTCAATCCTGCCGCCAAATCGGCTAGGGGCTGGCGGCTGAAACCAGAATTGTCCGGAACCCCAATGTCCCACGTCCAGGAAGCCGCCCGCCGGCGCACCTTCGCCATCATCTCGCACCCGGATGCGGGCAAGACGACCCTCACCGAGAACATCCTCCTCGCAGGCGGCGCCATCCGCGCGGCTGGCGAAGTTGCCGCGCGGGGCCAGCAGCGCCGCACCCGGTCTGACTGGATGAAGATCGAACGCGACCGCGGCATCTCGGTCTCCGCCTCGGTGATGACGTTCGAATATTGCGGCCTTGTCTTCAACCTGCTCGACACGCCGGGCCACGAAGACTTCTCCGAGGACACCTACCGCACGCTCACGGCGGCCGATTGCGCCGTCATGGTGCTCGATGCCGCCAAGGGTATCGAGCCGCAGACCTTGAAACTGTTCGAAGTCTGCCGCATGCGCGACATTCCGATTGTCACCTTCATCAACAAGATGGACCGCGAGGCGCTGGAGCCCATCGCCCTGCTTGATGAAGTGCAGGATAAGCTGCAGCTCGACACGGCGCCGCTCTACTGGCCGGCGGCTTCCGGCCAGCGGTTTGCCGGCATGAAGGATCTCACGACCGGTGAGTTCCTGCAGTTCGACCGCCGCCCCGGCGAGCCCCCGCATATCGGCCCGGCGACCCGCATCCCGGGCAGTGACGAAGCCCTGATCGGCAAGCTTGATGATTATGTTCATGCCGACCTGGTCGAAGGCGTGGAAATGGTCACCGGCCTGCTGCCGAAATTCGATGAAGAGGCTTTCAGGGCCGGCAACATGACGCCTGTCGTGTTCGGATCGGCCCTGCGCCATTTCGGCGTCGCGGAACTGCTCAACACGCTGCGCGATCATGCGCCGCCGCCGCGTATCCAGAAAGCCGAACGCAAGGGCGTTCCAATCAACGTTCAGCCATCGGACAATGACGTTTCCGGTTTCGTGTTCAAGATCCAGGCGAACATGGACCCGAACCACCGCGACCGCGTCGCCTTCCTGCGCCTGTGCTCAGGCGAGTTCCGGCGCGGCATGCGCCTGAAGAGCGCCAGCGGCAAGCAGCTGAATATCCACAACCCGCTGATGTTCCTCGCGCAGGACCGCGAGATTGCAGAGACCGCTTATGCAGGCGACGTGATCGGCGTGCCCAACCATGGCCAGCTGCGCGTCGGTGACAGCCTGTCGGAAAGCGGCGACATCCAGTTTGCCGGCATTCCGAACTTCGCGCCGGAACTCCTGCGCCGCGCCCGCGTGAAGGATCCGATGAAGGCGAAACACCTGCGCAAGGCGCTTGAAAGCCTCGCCGAGGAAGGCGTCACGCAACTCTTCAAGCCCGCCATCGGCTCCGACATGATCGTCGGCGCCGTCGGCCAGCTCCAGTTCGAAGTGATGATCGAGCGCGTGGCGGCCGAATACAATCTTGAAGTCGTGTTCGAACCGGCGCCCTACAATGTCGCCCGCTGGATGGCGTGCGATGATCCGGCCAAGTTGGAAGAATTCCTTGAGCGGAACAAGTCGGCCTCCGGCACGGACCTTGATGGCGCGCCGGTCTATCTGGCAAAGAATGCCTGGGATGTCGGCTACGCGCAGGAAAAGAACCCGGCGATCCGGTTCACCTCGACCAAGGAGCGTGCGCTCTAATCGTCGGTTGGCGTCAGGTCCGTGGGCCCGTCGACATCAACCTTTTCGATCTCGACCGTAATCGCCTTGATATGGTCCGCGTCACCGAGCAATTCGTCGGAAGGCGCTTGCTGGACAGGCGCGAAGATCGCCTCATGGCGCGGCGAGATGCCGGATGTCGCCAGCGGATTGTGCTCGATGCGGCCGCCGCCGCGCTTCAATTCGCACCAAGCATCATGCTCGCCGGTCGTCGCAACATGGCTCCACGCGACGCATTTGGCATCGTCCGCGCAAGCCGCCTGGCAGCTTGATGCGTCCTCTGACGGTATCACGCTGTAAGTCGCGCCAAAGCGGTAGAGGCCAGGTTCCGCGCCCACAGTCTCCGGCGCCGCCATGGCATCGGCCTTCAGCGACATTGGCGCATCGGCAAAGGCAGGCGCCACCAGGTAGGCGGCAATCGCAAGCATCCATGAAAGGCGCATCGGCTGAACTCCCATATATCCAGCGCCGGAATCTAGGCCGCGCCGGTTAACGAAGCTTTTACGTTCAGGTCGCCAGCGCCTCGCGCCGCTCCTCGATGTCCAGCCATTCCATCTCGGCCGCCTCGGCTTCCGCGCGCGCCGCGCCGATACGCTCGGACTTGGCGTTGAACGCCTTCGGGTCGCGGGCATAGAGGGCAGGGTCGGCGAGCTCCTTTTCCAGCTTCGCAATCTCCGCATGCAGCGCAGGGATCAGCGCGTCGATCTCCTTCTGGCGGTGCTCGTCCTTGAACGACAGCTTCTTCTGCGGCCTCGCCTTCGGCGCCTCGACCGCCTTCGCTTTCTCCGAGCGCGCATCGGCCTCGCCGCCGCGCCGCACATGCGCCAGCTGGTCCTGCGCGTCGCTCCAGCCGCCCGCCGTCTGCACCCATTTGCCATCGCCGAGTGGGCAGAGACAGCTCGTCACCGTCGAATCCAGGAACGCCCGGTCATGGCTCACGAGCAGCAGCGTGCCCTCATAGGCCAGCAGCATGTCCTCCAAGAGGTCCAGCGTCTGCAGGTCGAGATCATTGGTCGGTTCATCCATCACCAGCAGTGTCGATGGCTTGGCAAGGCCAATGGCCAGCGCCAGCCGGTTGCGTTCCCCGCCCGAGAGCGCGCCGACAGGCTGGCGCAGCTGTTCCGGCTTGAACAGGAAATCCTTGGCATAGGCCGCAATGTGGCGCTGCTGGCCCTGCACCATCAGCGAGTCCCCGCCCGATGGCGCCAGCGCCTCCCAGATCGTGTCCTTCGGGTCCAGCGTGTCGCGCGTCTGGTCGAGGTATGTCACGTCCAGTGTCTTGGCGTGGCGCACGCTGCCTGCGTCCGGCTCGATCTCGCCCAGCAGCAGGCGCACCAGCGTCGTCTTGCCCGCGCCGTTCGGCCCGATAATGCCGATCCGGTCGCCGCGCAGGATTTTCAGCGACAGGTCCTTGGCAATCACCAGCGGCCCATTCGGCGTATCGAACGTCTTCGACAGGCCCTTCACCTCAATCACCTTCTTGCTCATCGAGTCGCCGACGCCTGCGCTGAACTCGGCCGAATTCTTCCGGTCGTTCAGCGCCGCGCGCATCGCGCCATGCTGGGCGCGCATGTCGTGCAGTTTGGCGAGCCGCCCCTGGTTGCGCTTGCGCCGCCCGGTCACGCCGCGCGCCAGCCAGTGCTGCTCGGCCTTCAGCTGCGTCGTTACGCGCTTCAGCTGGCGTTCTTCCTCCACCTCGATGGCCTCGGCCCACTCGTCAAACTTCACATAGCCTTCCGGCGATTTCAGCACGACCCCCTGGCGCAGCCACAGCGTATTGGTCGACACCGTCTCAAGGAAACGCCGGTCGTGGCTGACCACCAGAACAACGCCATTGAACGCCTTCAGGCGCCCTTCCAGGTATTCGATCATCGGCACGTCGAGATGGTTGGTCGGCTCGTCCAGCAGGAGCACGTCGGGCTCCGCCGCAAAGGCCTTCGCCAGCGCGGCGCGCCGCTGCTGCCCGCCGGACAGGGTCTTCGGATCAGCCGCCGGATCGACGCCGAATTCCATCAGCTCGGCCTCGGCCATATAGGTGTATTCCAGCCCGTCGCTGGCATAGTCCAGCACCGTGTCAAACCCGTCAAAGCGCGGCTCCTGCACAACGGTGGCATAGGTCGTGCCCGGCTGGCGCCAGACCTGCCCGCTATCGGCCTCGGCCTGCTCGCTGATGATGCGCATCAGGGTGGACTTGCCCGCCCCGTTGCGCCCCACCAGCGCCGCCCGCTCGCCCTTGGACAGGCTCAGCGTCACCCCCTCGAACAGGGGCTTGGCGCCAAGCGACAGACGCACATCGGACAATGAAATCAGGGGAGGTTGAGCCATGGGGCGCAGATAGCGTGTGCGAGGGGCAAGGGGAAGGGGGCTTTGCTGTGCGGTGCGGACGTTCAGGAACCTAACGCCCGCCATGCCGTTCTGTTTACAACAGCAGAAATGAAGGGACACCGTCATGGCCAATCGGCTTTCACCCTCGAAAATTCACGAGACTCTCACGGGCCTTGGCGACAGTGTCGTCTCGGTCCTGCTCCCGCGTCCGCACATGCAGACAGATGGCGAGAAACTTCGCATCGCCACCAAGAACGCCGCACAGGCCATTGCCGGCAGTCCGGGAGACCACACTCAGCTCATCGACCGTCTCACCGCGCTAGAAATGTCTGACATGGAAAGCGCAGGCTCGGCCTTCTTCTCTGCCGGCGGCGACTTTCATGAAGTCCGGTTGAACAATCCGCCCGTGGCCATGGTCGCCAGCGATCAGGAGGCCATGTGGCTGCCGGTTCTCGTCGACGCCTCGAGCCGCAGCTCGGGATGGGCCGTCGTCGTGGATCGTGACCATCCGAAAATCTACCGGGTAACGGCCCGCGGTACTGAAGATTTCTCCGACACGATGTCGGTTCCGGATTACGACGAGATTGAAGCGCGCCGCGAGCCACAACTCGATGTCCTGTTCCATTCCGCGTCCAGCGGCCGACGCACCCAGGGCCATGGCAGCTTTGCAAAGTTTCACTCGCTCGGCACAACGCAGGAACAGGAAGAGGAAAAGACAGAAGAGGTCTTTTACCGCCGGATCGCAGACGCCCTGAAGGATGGGCTTCCCAGAACCGCCCGCAAGGTTTTCTTCGTCGGTGACGAGCGCGGCGTCGGCCATGTGCGCGCCCTCCTCGGAGACGTTGCTTTCGACACGGAATATCTGAGATCGGCAGGCGATGGCTCAGATGCAGAACGCCTGGCTGAGGCGCTGAAGAACGAGCTTGAGGCCGAAAGGCGCCTGCTGGGATACGACACACTCAAGGATCTGCCGCCCTCCGGCCTCGTTGCTGATGATGATATCGAGACCGCCGGCCAGAAAGGGCGCATAGACACTGTATGGATATCGGATGAGGCCGCCGGCCTTCGGGAATTCGCAGATGACGAATATTTCGACTTTGACGACCCCGAAGCAGCCCAGCAGGTCCTGACGCTGCAGCGCCGCATTGCCCCCGCCGTTCTGACAGGCGCCAACGTCAACGTCATCCCGGGCGTATTGCTCCCGGAAGGCAATCGCGTCCTGGCCACCGCCCGCTACGAAAAACAGACCGGGCAGCCCTAACGCCGCGCGCATACACGGATCAAAAGTTTGCCTCGCCCCCCGGTTTGCGCGCATTCATCACAAGGGCCAATACCGCGCTTGTGGGCATTGCCAAATCTGGCACGACGCCCAGCAGGAAGGCTGCGCTCCCACCAATGACAGACCATGCACAGGGCACGATGAACAGGATCCACGACACGCGCCACGAAGACAGCATGAGTACGCCAAAGGTGAAGATGACAAGCGGGCAAGGCGTGACTCCGAAGCTCGGACCGCCAGGATAAGGATGTCCCAGCCACGCATTCAGGACCGGGTACAAGACAGCCGCATAGGCGATCAAACCCCACCCTGCCAGGGTCATAACATTGCTTCTCGTCGAAAACTGCGGCGGCCTTCGTATCGCAGCGAAGGCGAGAATGAGCGCCTGGCCCACGAACACTGCAGCGAATACCGGCGCAATCGGATTGATCGAAGAGAAGAACACCCAGTGGTAGGCGACACCCGTCCATCCCCAGAGCAATGCCAGAGAACTCAGGCAAATCACTCCCGCTAAACGATGGGAGGAAAAAGTGGCCAGAACTGAGATTGCGCCAAGGACATATGCGAACACCTGGAGCGGCCAGATAGCTTCGTTGTATCGTTCGAAAAGCTCGAAGAACTCGCGTTGACTGAATGGTAGCATCTCGGCGGCACCTCAGCAGGACCTCTGCTTCGCGCAATAGAACAGCTCGGCAACAGATCGCAATGTCCGGAACGGAAACAATCTGAACCTGTCAGTGGCCTGTTGAGTGATGTCTGGCATTACGCTCACACCCGTCCTCAGCCGCAACTGAACGTCACCCCAGCCCCGCCACCTCATCCGCCCCCAGCAGCCGCCATTCGCCCTCCGCCAGTCCGTCGAGCGTCAGCGGGCCGAAGCGCGCGCGGTGCAGCGTCTCCACATGGTTGCCCATGGCGGCGAACATGCGGCGCACCTGGTGGTAGCGCCCTTCGGTGAGGGTGACGCGCGCGCTGCGCTCCCCTGTCACCTCGAGCCTTGCCGGTTTCAGCGGCTTGTCCTCGCCGCGCAGCACCAGCGTGCCGCTGGCAAAGGCCGCGCCCTCATGCCCCTCCAGCGGCCGGGCGAGCACGGCCTCATACACTTTCTCCGTCTCCGACTTCGGCGAGATCAGCCGGTGCAGCAACTGCCCGTCATCGGTGAACAGCAGGAGCCCGGTCGTCGCCGCATCCAGCCGGCCGACGCTGGACAGGGCCGGCGTGCGCTTCAGGAAACGCGGCGGCAGCAATTCATAGACGAGCGACCCACCATCGGCGCGCGAGCAGGTGAAGCCCGCCGGCTTGTGCATCAGGATGACCATGCCGGGCGGCGGGTCCAGCGGCTCGCCATCGACCGTCACCCCCTCGAACGGCCACGCCACACCCGCGCCGCCCCCCTCAATGCCCCCGACACGCCCCCGCCGCACCGCGTTCTCGACCTCCTTGCGGCTGCCATAGCCAAGCCCGGCCAGGTATTTCGTGAGGGCGCGCAGATCCTTCATTTCGGCCGCTTGGGACGGTCCGCCCGGATCACCTTGTAGCCGCCGGAATCCTCAATGATTTCATACTGTTTGAAGCAGGCCGCCACGGTCGCCTCATAGGGCAGGTGCCGGTTGGCAACCATGTAGAGCGACCCGTGCGGCTTCAGCGCCCGCGATGCGGCCTGGATAAAGGTCTGCCCCAGGCCTGCCGCATCCGCCCGTCCGACATGGAAAGGCGGGTTCATCAGGATGAAATCATAGCGGTTGTTCGGCACGTCCCGGGCGACGTCGGCCCAGCTGATCGTCACATTGCCGAAGGCCTCCAGCGTCTGCGTGGCGCAGGCAATGGCGCGGTGCTCGGCCTCGTAAAGGTCCATGTGGCTGATCTTCGGGCAATGCGTCAGCACTTCCTTTGTCAGATAGCCCTGGCCTGCGCCAAGGTCGGCGCCCATGCCCTTGATGTCCTCGGGAATGCATTCGGCCAGCAGCTCGGACCCGGCATCCACCCGGTCCCATGAGAACAGGCCCGGCCGGCTCCACATCGCCCCGCCGGCAACGGGTTGCGGCTGGTCGGCGGCCACCCAGGCCTCGGCAAGCGCCGTGTTGAACACGGACAGGTCCTTGCGCGCCCAGAAGGCCCGGCACTTGTTCTTGCTCAGGCTTTCGGTTTCCCCGGCAATCTCGCCCAGCGTCTTCTCGGCGGTCTTCGCGCCCAGCGTGTTCGGCAGGCAGGCGAGCACGACGCCGCCTTCAGGCGCCGCCAGCATGGCCCGGGCATACAGGCCCCGTGCCTCGTCCTTCTGGCGCGGCGGCAGGATCAGCGTCAATTCGGCGGGTTCGAACGTCTCTGTGCCGGGGGCAAGCAGCGTGTATCCCGCCGCTTTGAGCGCATCATGCGGCGGCTTGAATGCCTGCTGGCAGGTCAGCCGGTCCCTCGGCAGCAGGGGCAGCACCGGCCCCGGCTCTGCCCGCAGGAAAAGCACCGTTCCGGATTCGGGAACAGTTACGCCGCCGCCATCAAGGGCGAGTTTCAATGTATCGAGAACGTCAGTATCCATGCGCAGGCGTGTTAGGCGGTCTGGCGGCCTCTGGAAAGCCCGGTCTTACTGCGAAGTGCGCCCGGCCGCCCGGTTCGCTGCGGCCACGCTGAAGGCCTGGCTGAGGCCGCGGTAGAAGGTGATGCGCTGCTCTGCGGTCTCGCTGATGACCACGCCACCCTCCGCCCCGATCAGGCTTTCAGACGGCTTGCCGGCATGGACAAGCTCCATCATGTCCGACCACAGGTCAGCGGGAAGGCCGCCGCCGGTGACGCGCTTCATCGCGCTGTCATCGTCATTGCCCACCCAGACCGCACCGACATAGGCCGCCGTGAAGCCGACAAACCAGGCATCGCGCGAATCCTGCGACGTGCCCGTCTTTCCGGCGACCGTCCAGTTCTTCACCTTCGCCCGTCCGCCCGTGCCGATGGGCGCGTTGACCACCCGCGTCATCATCGCATTCATGTCTTCGGCCAGGTCATACGGGTAGACGCGTTCACGCTCATATTCCGGCCGCTGGTACAGCACCATGCCGCGGGAATCCTCGATCTTGTCGATGAGATAGGGGTCCATGCGCAGGCCGCCGGACTGGAAGGCGCCAAACGCCCGCACCAGCTCCCACATGGTCACTTCCTGGCTACCGAGGGCAAGCGACGGGAAAGGCTCCATCGGGCTGGTCATGCCGAAGCGTTTGGCAAGCGCGATGATGCGCTCCTCACTGGTTTCCTGTCCAAGCTGCGCGGCAACCGTATTGGTCGAGCGTGTCAGCGCCTCGCTCAGCGTCATCGGGCCGAGATAGCCGCCGCCATAATTCTCCGGCTTCCACTTTTCGATCGTGATCGGTGCATCGATCATCACGTCATAGGGCGAGAATCCGTCTTCGAGGGCAGCGGCATAGACAAAGGGCTTGAAGCTGGAGCCGGGCTGGCGCTTGGCCTGCGTGACGCGGTTGAACTCCGACGCCGCATAATCGGTGCCGCCGACCATGGCGACGACGCGGCCATCCTTCGCCAGGACGAGTGCGCCGACCTGGGTCGCGCCCTGCGCCTGTCCGTCCTTGGCCATGCGTTCGATCAGCAGTTTCTCGATGCCGGTCTGCATTTTCGGGTCAATTGAGATCGTGACGACGAGATCGCCCGGAAGGCGCGGCAGCATGGCCCGGACGCGCTCAGCCGATGCGTCGAGCACATAGCCGAGCTGCGGGTCATAGACCGGCGGGTCGATGATCTTGATGTCTGCGGTGCGCGCAGCCTCCGATTGTGCCTTGGTGATGAATCCCAGGTCGACCATTTCCGACAGCACATAGCGCTGGCGATCAAGCGCGCCGGCGAGGTTTTCGCGCAGGTTCAGCTTTGAAGGCGCCTTGGGCAGGGTTGCCAGCAGGGCGGCTTCGTGGATTTCGAGATCCTGCGGCGGCTTGCCGAAATAATTGCGCGCGGCCGCATCAATGCCGTACAGGCCCGCGCCGAAATACACCCGGTTGAGATACAGGGAGAGGATTTCGTCCTTGCTGATCCGCTTTTCCAGCTCGCGGGCGAGCTTCATTTCCTGCGCCTTGCGCTTCAGCGTCTGGCGGCTGTCGAGCACGAGATTCTTGATCAGCTGCTGGGTGATGGTCGAGGCGCCGGACACGGTTTCACCGGCGCGCAGGTTGGACAAGGCCGCGCGGGCAATGGCGGCGTCATCGGCGCCGTCATGCTCGTAGAACCGCTTGTCCTCGGCGGCGATGAAGGCCTGTGGCACATAGGCCGGCAAGGTCGACACATCCGTGGCATGGCCATAGCGGGGGCCGCGCACCGACAGCGTGTTGCCGTCCCGGTCGACAAATTCCATGGCCGGTTCGCGGTGAACTTCCCACAATTCGGCTGCGTCAGGCAGTTTCGGCATGCCGAAATAGAGCGAGCGCCATTGATAGAGGGCATAGCCGCCAGCGATCAGGACCACGGCGACCACGCTGAGAATGATCCAGCCGCGCCATGTGGTTGGCCACCGGAAAACCGGCTCGCGCGGCACCTTGACCGTTCGCGGCGTGTACGAGGGGGGCGAGGATTTAGCCATATAAGCCTGCGTATCGAATCAAGGGCGTTTTTTACATGCGATTTGATTACGGCAGGGTGAAGGCGCCATTCATGTGTCTGGCAGTGCGGCGCAGGCCGTGTTACCTAGGACTACTGCGTATGGCCGCGAATGTGTGGCGGGGCATAGTCCCGCAGCGGATGTCCGTCAAACCGCCAGGCACGGGATCGTGGTCCAAGCGAGCCGCGTGGTTGGCGCAACCCAGGAGTGCCAATTTCCATGTACAGACCCTTTCTTCGACCTGCCGCCCTTGCATTGATCCTGTCTACGGGCATCGCCGCATGCGACATGGCGGGTCCGGCCGCGCCCGAGATAACCGTGATCAAGACGGATGCGCAATCCATCGCGGATGGCCGCAAGATTGCCGAAACACAGTGTTCCAACTGCCATGCGCTCGACAATGACGCGAAAATCCGGCCCGAGGATCCGCCGCCGCTGCGCTACCTGCTGGCCCAGTATAATCCGAACACGCTGGCTGAGGATTTCCAGTCCGGCCTGCATGTCGGGCACGAGATGATGCCTGATTTCGTGTTTGGCCCGCTGGGCGCTGAAGTGCTGCTGGCCTACATGGTGTCGATCCAGCAGGAACCGCCCGCAGAGGAATAGGGCGTCAGCCTATCCCCGGCCGCCAGGCGTCGCGGGCATGCTGCGGCAGGCGGCCCGGCTGGACGGCAATCAGGTCATAACGCCAGCCATAGTCTGCATAATGGGGGCGCCGGGCCATCCAGAAGACAGCCGCGCGGGCGATGCGCTGCCAGCCGGCGGGCGTGACGGCGCCGAGGGCATGATCGCGGTTGGCGCGGGCCTTCACTTCGACGAAGGCGATGAGCCGGCCTTTGGAGGCGATGAGGTCAATCTCGCCGACCGGCGTGCGCAGGCGCGTCTCGATAATGCGCTAGCCCATCAGGCGTAGGAACAGCGCGGCGATTGTCTCGCCCGCCCGGCCATGCCTTACGGCCCGCTGGCGGGCGGCTTCAGCCATTGGCCTTCAGTTGCAGGGCGCGCTGGTAGACGTCGCGCTTGGGCAGGCCTAGGGCCTCGGCGACGGCGCTGGCGGCGGCCTTGGTCGGGTGCTCCTTCAGGGCGTCCAGCAGGGCAGCGTCGAGCGAGGCCTGCGTGATCTCGGTGTCGAGCGGCGGGCCGACCAGCAGCACGATCTCGCCGCGCGGCGGCCCGGCTTCGGCATAATGGGCGGCCAGCTCTGCCAGCGTGCCCCGGCGGGTTTCCTCGAACAGCTTGGTCAGTTCGCGCGCGACGGCGGCCTGCCGGTTGCCGCCGAGCGAGACGGCAAGGTCTTCCAGCGAGGCGGCAAGGCGCGGGCCGCTTTCATAGAAAATCAGCGTGGCGGGCACCGCTTTCAGCGCCTCGGCGGCAGCGCGCCGCGCTCCGCTCTTGGGCGGCAGGAAGCCCGCAAACAGGAACTGGTCGCTCGGCAGGCCGCTGGCCACAAGGCCCGCCAGCATGGCGGAGGCGCCGGGAATCGGGAACACCCTGACACCCGCCTCAAGGGCTTCATGCGCCAGTTTCCAGCCCGGATCGGAGACGAGCGGCGTGCCGGCATCGGAAATCAGCGCAATTTTCGCCCCGGCCTGCATGCGGGAAATAAGGCCCGGCCGCCGTTCCGCCCCATTGTGGTCATGGTAGGGGCTCAGCCGGACCTTAAGCCCATAGGCAGACATCAGTTTCCCGGCGACACGGGTGTCTTCGGCCAGCACTTCCTCGACACCGCCCAGGACATCAAGCGCCCGCAGCGTGATGTCCCTCAGGTTGCCGATCGGAGTGGAGACAACATAAAGCCCGGGACCAAGTGCCTGTGCCGGTTGCCCGGCACGGCGGCTGCCCGTAGAGTCGCCCGGTGCGTGAATTGCCTCGGGCTCGGAAGGATCAGGAGATGACATTGCTTCAACCATTGCTCAGGAAGTTCAAGGCGCCAAGCCTTGTTCTGGCTTCCCTCCTTCTGGCAACGGCCTGTGCCACGGCGCCTGCGCGTCCGCCAGTGCAGATCGGCACCGGCGAACCCCGCGTCGATCCGGTGACCGGCGAGGTGCTGCAGCCCGGCGACGTGGACGAGACACGGCTGGGCGAACTGGGCATCCAGAAACCGGTACGCGGCGATGGCGGCCTGATCCCGCCCTTCATGGAAGGCCGCGACGTGAAGCGCGCCGCCGTGCTGCTGCCCTTCTCCCATCCGAACGCGCAGGTGCGCGCCGAGGCCGAAAGCATGCTGGCCGGTATCGAGCTGGCCCTGTTCGAGTTTGCCGGCGACGATTTCCTGATCATGCCGAAAGATACCGCCGGCAAGCAGTCGGTTACCGAGGCGCGGGTGGATGAATCCTTGCAGGAAGGCGCGGATATCATCCTCGGCCCGCTGTTCGGCGACAATGTGAAGGCGGTCAAGCAGGTCGCCAACCAGAAACAGGTGCCAATCATCGCCTTTTCGAATGACCGCAGCGCGGCTGGCGGCGGGGCCTACCTCGCCTCGATCTCGCCTGAAGAGGAAGTCTCGCGGGTGATGCAATATGCAGCCGCACGCGGTGTGCGCTCTTTCGTGTTCCTTGGCCCCAGCACGCCTTACGGACGCCAGGTCGAAGCGGCGATGCGCTACCAGGCGTCGCTTCAGGGCGGTGTCGTCGTCGCGTCATCCTTCTATGATCCCGGCTCCGGCGCCGCAGACGAGGCACGCCAGATCGCAACGGTTCTGCAGTCAGAGATTGCACGCGGCAAGGTCGCCGTGATGATCCCCGAACGGGGGGTGAAGCTGCTCTCCGTCGCGCCGCTGCTGCCCTATAATGGCGTCGATATGCGCCAGGTCATGCTGATGGGCACCAGCCTGTGGGATGATTCCAGCATCTGGCGCGAGCCGACACTCGCCGGGGGCGTCTATGCGGCGCCGGATCCGGAGAACCTTTCCGGTTTCAGGCAAACCTATAATCGCATCTACGGCCGCAATCCGACGGCCCTGGCCGCTGTCGCCTATGATGCAGCTGCCCTGTCGGTTCGGCTCGGGGCCGAAGACAACATGCGCTATAATGGTGTCACCGATCCTGATGGTTTCATGGGTGTGAATGGCCTGTTCCGCTTCCGAATCGATGGCACATCGCAGCGCGGCCTCGCCGTGATGCAAATTCAGGCATCCGGCGCCAGTGTTGTCGAAAAAGGCCTCACAGCCTTTGGTCCCGGCCCAAGCTGACCCTGTGTAATCTGCAGCTTTCCCTTGCGGGCAGGGGAAGTTCGCCCCACATGACAGCGCACATCAGGGAATTCGGGAAGACAGCAGTTAATCATGAGCAAGCGCGACTATTATGAAGTGCTCGGCGTCGCTCGCGATGCGGACGACAAGCAGCTGAAATCGGCCTACCGCAAACTCGCCATGAAGTTCCATCCGGACCAGAATGCCGGAAATTCCGAGGCTGAGGAAAAATTCAAGGAAGTCGGCGAGGCCTATGCCGTGCTGAGCGTTGCCGACAAGCGCGCCGCGTATGACCGCTTTGGCCATGCTGCGTTCGAGAATGGCGGCGGTGGCAGCCCGTTTGGCGCCGGAGCTAACCCGGAAGACATTTTCCAGGACCTGTTCAGCCAGGTGTTTGGCGCGGGCGGTTTCGGCGGGCGCCGGCGCGGCGGACCGCAGCGCGGCGCAGACCTGCGCTATGATCTCGAGATCACGCTGGCCGAGGCCTATTTCGGCAAGGACGAAAATATTCATGTGCCGCAGGCCGTGCCCTGCCAGCCATGTTCCGGCAGCGGCGCCGCACAGGGCAGCACGCCCGAGACATGCGACATGTGCGATGGCCATGGCCGCGTGCGCGCCCAGCAGGGCTTTTTCACCATGGAACGCACCTGCCCGCGCTGTTCGGGCAAGGGCAAGGTCATCCGCAAGCCCTGCAAGGAATGCGGCGGCGCCGGTCAGGTCCGCGAAGAGCGCCAGCTCTCGGTGAAAATCCCCGCAGGCGTCGAGAGCGGCATGCGCATACGCCTGTCAGGCGAAGGCGAAGCCGGAACGGCGGGCGGGTCCAAGGGCGACCTGTATATTTTCGTCGATGTCGTCGAGCATGACATTTTCGAGCGCGACGGGCCGAACCTCTATTGCCGCGCGCCCGTTCCGATGGCCACGGCGGCCCTGGGCGGCGAGATCGAAATTCCCACCATTGATGGCGGCCGCGCCCGCGTCGCCATTCCCGAAGGCGCGCAGACCGGCCGCAAGCTGCGCCTGCGCGGCAAGGGCATGCCCAGCGTGCGCTCGTCCGGCCAGACCGGCGATCTCTATGTCGAAATGTTCGTCGAGACGCCGCAAAACCTCACGGCCCGCCAGAAGGAAATCCTGCGCGAGTTCTGTGATTGCTCCGGTGCCGACTGCCATCCGGAAAGCGAAGGCTTCCTTGGCCGCATCAAGCGCTTCTGGGGCGGCCACGAGGACGAAAAACACCCAAACTAGGATTTCTGTACTGCTTTTTGCCATTCCGGCTTGGAGCCTCCCCGGATGCTGCGTCTATGATGCAGCAGGAGTCCGGCGCATGTGCGCCCGGGCATGACCATCCGGCAGGGCGAGCATATGAGCATTTCGAGACGATCCGTACTGGCTGGCGGCGCTGGCTTTGCGGCGGCGGCATGCGCCAATGGCGCGGCGCTGCCGGTGACGGCGTTCCATATTGATGGCGCCCTGCACGCCGCCGGGGACGAGGCCTACTGGCGGGAGGTGGCCGCCGCCTATGACGTGATGGACGGGGTGGTCAATCTCGAGAACGGGAACTGGGGCCTGATGGCGCGTCCGGTGCTGGCGCGCTACACGGCGCACACGGAGACCGTGAACCGCCGCAATTCTTATTTTGCCCGCCGCGAATATGGCGAGATGCATGGCGCCATCAATGCGCGCCTCGCCGCTGCGCTCGGGGCCGGGCCGGACGAGATCGCCATCACGCGGGGCGCGACCGAGGCGCTGAAGGCGCTGATTGCGGGCTATAACCGGCTGCAGCCCGGAGACGGGGTCATGTTCGCCGATCTCGATTACGGGTCGATCCAGAACGCGATGGCATGGAAGGCCGCCCAGACGGGCGGGCGCGTGGTGCGCCTCTCGGTTCCCGAGCCTGCCACCCATGACGGCCTGATTGCCTTCTATGACGCGGCGATGGCGGCCAGCCCTGATGTCCGCCTGCTGCTGCTGACGCATGTCAGCCACCGGACGGGACTGGCCATGTCGGTGGCAGATATCGTGGCGGCGGCCCGGCTGCGCGGGGTCGACGTGATCGTCGATGCCGCCCATTCCTGGGGACAGATGGATTTCGATGTGACGGCGCTCGGCGCGGATTTCGTCGGGTTCAACCTGCATAAATGGATCGGCGCGCCAATCGGCGTGGGCGCGATGTATATCCGGGCCGACAGGCTGGAGTCGATCTCGCCCGACATGTCGGCCGAGCCCTGGGAGCGGGAGCGGACCGTGGGGCGGGTGCATACGGGAACGATGAACTTCGCCGCCGTGATGAGCATACCCGATGCGCTCGATTTCCATGCCGGGGTCGGACCGGCCAGCAAGGCGGCGCGGCTGGCTTACCTGCGCAATGCCTGGGTCGAGCAGGTACGTCCGCTTGAGGCGGTCGAGATACTGACGCCGGACGATCCGCGCCTGCATGCGGGGATCACGTCATTCCGCATGAAGGGCAAGACCAGCGCCGAGGACAACAAGGCCCTTGCCGAACGCCTGCTCAGCGAATTCGGTATCTTTTCGGTGCTGAGGGATGGAGTCGCGGCGGGCTGCTGCGTGCGCATCACGCCGGCCCTGTACAATACGCCCGAGCATGCCGACCGGCTTGCCGAAGCGCTGCACAAGATCGCTCAGGATGCCTGAGGCAGGCCGGCGCCGGTTTTCTCAGCCAGGCTGGCGTCGAAGGCGCCCTGTTCGTAGGCCTCGCGTAGCTTGAATTTCTGGATCTTGCCGGATCCCGTCAGCGGCCATTCGTCGACCCAGATCCAGTAGGCCGGGGTCTTCTGCGGCGACAGGCGCTCGCGGATGAAGGCCTTCAGCGCCGCATCGTCCGGTCTAGGTTTGCCATTGCCGCGCAGGAAGCAGGCGACCTGTTCGCCCCATTTTTCGTCCGGAATGCCGACAACGGCGACTTCAGCGATGGCCTCATGCTCCAGCATCGCGTTTTCGATCTCGGCCGGAAACAGGTTTTCCCCGCCGCGGATGATCATCTCCTTCACGCGGCCGGTGATCCTGACATAGCCGCGCGCGTCCATCCGCCCGAGGTCGCCCGTATGCAGCCAGCCGTCAGCACCGATAGTGGCGGCGGTCGCCTCCGGATTGTCATTATAGCCCGTCATCACGAGATAGCCCCGGCAGCAGATTTCGCCCTGCTCGCCGACCGGGACGACGGCGTTCGTCTGCGGGTTCCGGATCGAGACTTCGGTATGGGCGACCGGCTGGCCGATGGTCTGGGTCAGGTCTTCCAGGGAGTCTTCGTACCAGGCCTGAGTGATGACGGGCGATGTTTCCGTCTGGCCGTAAACGATCTGGATCGGCGCGCCGAGCACATCGCGCGCCTTCCGGCACAGTTCCGGGGCCACCATGGCGCCGCCGGACATGATGCGCGATATCGAGGACACATCCCGCCCTGACGCCTGAACCGCGTCGATCAGCGCCACGAGCATGGTCGGCACGCCGAGAATGAAATCGGTCTTTTCCCGTTCAATGACACCGGCGATCACGTCAGGGTCGAACATCGGCGCCAGCAGCATGGTTGCCCCGACGCCGAGGCCGCCAAGCACGAGGATGGCGCAGCCTGTCGTGTGGAAAAGCGGCATGTTGTGAACGAAGGACATGCCCGGCCCCATGCCCGCGCGGACCATGGCATCCATCCCGTTCCGGACGAGGCCGTTATGGTGCAGCAGGGCGCCCTTGGGAAAGCCGGTCGTGCCGGATGTGTACTGGATCTGCACCGGGTCTGCCGGGTCCGGGTCGCGCAGCTGGCTTTCATGCTCCCCGGCGAACAGGGCGTCATGGTCGGTCAGGAGGATGCGGTGGCGGATGGCCGGGATTTCGCTGCAGACCGCGTCGGCGATCTCCTGCATCGGGTTGCCGCGGAAATCCCGGACATAATAGACCGCCTCGGAGCGGGACTGTTCGAGCACGAATTTGAGCTCGCGCTTCTGGTAGGCCGGGTTCACGGTGACGAGGGTGACACCTGCCAGGCCACAGGCGAGTTCCAGCAGCACCCATTCAGGCACATTGTTGGCGTAGACCGCGATGCGGGCGCCTTCGGCATGGCGGCTCGCAAGGGCCCGGGCAAGGCGCTCGGCGTCGTTCAGCAGGTCCGCATAGGTCCATGTCCGCAGCACCGCGCCGTCATAGCCGAGTTCCTTCAGGGCCGGGCGGCCGGGCGCCGAGGCGGCGGAGGCGCGCAGCATGCCGCCGATGGTGATGGGGGCAGGCGCGGGCCCGCCATGTGCCGGAAAGCAGGATTCCCTCAGATCGACCTCGTACATCGGGTCCTCCACCTTCTGTGCCCATGTTTTGTCCCGGCAAGTTAGTGCCAATGCCCGTTCATGGCCAGACAAAGAAAAACCGGCCCCCGTCATGGACGCGGGCCGGTTTCAGACTGTCAGGACAGGCCTAGATGCGTTCGATGATGATGGCCGGGGCCATGCCGCCAGCGGCGCACATGGTGACCAGGCCGTAGCGACCGCCGGAACGCTCAAGCTCGTCCAGCGCGGTGCCGATCAGGATCGAACCGGTGGCGCCGATCGGGTGGCCGAGGGCCATGGCGCCGCCGTTGATGTTGACCTTTTCACGGTCGAGATCGAGGTCGCGGATGAACTTCTCGGCAACGACCGAGAAGGCCTCGTTGATTTCCCAGACGTCGATATCGTCCTTGGTGAGGCCGGCTTTTTCGAGCACTTTCTTCGCGGCTGGCACGGGTGCGTTCAGCATCAGGGTCGGGCAGTCGCCCATGTTTGCCGTGGCGACGATGCGGCCGCGCGGTTTCAGGCCGTGCTTGTCGGCATAGTCCTTCGAGGTCAGCAGGATGGCGGCTGCGCCATCGACCACGCCCGACGAGTTGCCGGCATGGTGAACGTGGTTCACCTTGCCTTCGAGCTGCGGGTACTTGCGGGTCAGCAGGTTGCCATAGGTGTTGCCCTTGTCGTCCACGGGGATGTCCATATAGGCCGGGAACACGGTGCGCAGGCCGGCCAGCGTTTCCATCGTGGTGGACGGGCGCGGGAACTCCTCATGGTCAAGCGCGAGTGTGCCGTCCTCGTTATAGACCGGTACGAGCGACTTGTTGAAACGGCCTTCCTCGATGGCCTTGGCGGCGCGCTGCTGGCTCGTATAGGCGAGGCGGTCAACGGCTTCGCGGTCAATGCCTTCCAGCGTGGCGATGGCATCGGCGCAGACGCCCTGCTGCGTCTGCGGATGGCTGGCGCGCAGGCGCAGGTTGCCGGCGTCCATGACGGGCGGGGTTTTCGGGTCGGCGGTGGCGGACGTGTAGCTCATCATTTCCGTGCCGCCTGCGATGACGCAGTCTTCCATGCCGGACATGATCTGGGCTGCGGCGAGCGAAACCGACGTGATGCCCGAACCGCAGAAGCGGTCGAGCGTGACGCCGGAGGCCTTGATGTCATAGCCGGCATCGAGGGCGGCCATGCGGCCAAGGTCAGCGCCTTGCGCGCCGCGCTGGCTGCTCGTGCCCCAGATGATGTCGTCGACGGTGGCCGTGTCGAGCTTGTTGCGCTCGGCTATGGCCTTCAGGACGGTCGCGGCGAGTTGCTGCGGGTGGATGTGAGCAAGGGCGCCCTTGCCCTGCTTGCCAATGCCGCGCGGCGTGCGGCAGGCGTCGATGATATAGGCTTCAGCCATGAGGGTTTCTCCCGGTTCGCATCATTATTGATCGGTGTTTGGCAGGTTTACGCGCACGTAAGCGTCATAGGAAGGGATGACGTTGGGAAAGGCGTTCAAATCGCCGCAACCCTCCCCAAGGGAACGGCCTAGCCGAACGCGCGATAGGCGTGGGTGATCGCAAGGCTGATCCCGTGCAGGGCGCGGTCGATCTCGTCCAGCGGGGCGATGATGTCCCTGTGGATGCGGTCATAGCCATAGGCGGCGGATTTCGCCTCGGATCCCGCCTCGGTGAGGGCCTTGAAGGGCGTCTCCTCGTCGCGGGCGCGGGGGAAGATGTCCATCAGCAGCTCGACGGTTTCGCTGATGCGCATGTCGAGCACCATGCGCATCAGGTCGCGCGCATCGACATCATGGCGCTCCGATATGCGCGGCACCTGGCCAACCAGGATGAAAGCGCGCATCATCAGCGCCTGGCGGATGGCGTGCAGCGCGTGCAGGTCCAGACGGCCTTCATGGCGTTCCTCTGCGGACGGCGCATCATCAAGCTGGGCGAGGAGCCGGTCGAACTTGCCGAGGTCAATCGCCAGGAGATTGGCGATCCGGTTGATCGAGACCGAATTGTCATTGTCGCGCAGGCCGTAATAGACGGCCCGGTAGGAGGCCGCGCGATCCGGTTCGGCGAGGCGGGAATGGGCGATCCAGACCGACGGGTCGAAGACATTGGCATAGGCGCGCAGGGCCGGCAGGCTGGTCATCACGCGGGCGCGCAAGGCCAGAAGGATGAGGCCGTGCATGCGCGGGCTGCGATTGATCAGGTCGACAAGGCGGTCATTCTCGCGCTGCAGGGACGAGCCGATGCCGGCGGCGGTATTGGCCGGTATGCCGAGCTGTTGCAGCGTCGCATTGTGCGAAATGGCCCGCAGGGCGCGCGGGCCGGTGGGGCCGCCGGTGCGGCGCTTCTGGCGCGAGCCGGCCTTGACCACGAGGCCCGCGGCAAAGTCGCCGAGGAGGCGGCCATAATCGCGGTTGACGAACAGGCGCTCATGCCAGGCGCGCAGCGAGCGGTAGAAATCCCAGACCAGGTCGGTGCGTGTATAGAACGGGTCCTTCGATGTATCGGGCGGGCTGGACAGGGCCCGGTGGCACCAGGCGGCATAGCTGGTTTCGGCAATCGGCAGGCTGGCAAAGTGAAGGAAGCCGTCACCGCCCTGGAAGCTGACTTCGTGCATCAGGCGCAGGTTGCGGGCCGCTGCGCCATTGCGTGTCCAGGGTGTCAGGACGTGATCGAGGCGCTGGCCAAAACTGCCCGGCCAGGCGCCGCGCCCCATGGATTCGCCATGCGTGTTGAAGATCAGCAGGGCCACACCATCGGTCTTGGCGGCGAGGGCCCGGGCGATGAGGTTGTGAATGCGCTCGATGGCCATGTCGGCGGCGACCTGCCCGATGAAGCGGCCCGCGTCGGAGAAGCCCAGCTGGATGGAGAGATAGCCGCGCTCCTTCACGTAGCGCAGGAATTCAGGCTCATCGAGGAGGCGCTCGATGAAGCGGCCGCCGGTTTCCAGCGCCTCGGGCGTTTCGAACAGGGGCGAAATGTCGAGCTTGTCAGCCACGCCATACTGGCGGGCGAGATACAGTGCGCCCATGACGGTGGCGGGGTTCTCGCTTTCGGCGATGAGGAAGCGGATGACCGACCCGGAATCGATATGTTTCAGGATCTGCGCGCACATCATGAACTGGCGCCGGGCCGTGGATTGCTCAAGGAAGAGGTCGGCAAAATTGACCTGGACCGGCTTTGACTGGCGCGCCTTCTGCGACAGTTCGGCAAGGGCGAGGCGGCCGAGTTCGCGGTCTTCGGTCTCAAGGCCAAGGTCGCGGTTGATGACGGTACGGATCTGCGCGGCATTGACCCGCAAGTGGATGCGGGCCGTGCCGAGCTGGAGCGATTCCACTTCGGCCCGGAAGGCGATCAGCGCGGCAGCGAGGGCATCGTCTGCAGCGGGGACCGCTTCATCAAGCACTGTGGTGATCTCTGCCGCATCGAGGATCATGCGCTTGCTGTGGGCGGTCAGCGCGTTCGCCGCGCGGACAAGGTGTTCCGGGTCTGTCAGGTCCTGCGCGAACAGGACCGCGTCGGCGTCGGCGTCCTTTGCCGCAGCCCGCAGGCGCACGATGAGGCGGGCGAGCGGGGCGATCTTGCTGGCCCCGGACATGGCCTCCAGCCTGTCGCAATAACGGGCGAGCTGGTTGGCCTTTTCGCGCAGGCGGAAGGTCAGCGATTGCGACCAGTGAATGTCGGTGCGCCCGTCAAGATCGTAACCGACCCAGCTGGCCAGCGTGGGCAGGTAGGGCCTCAGCTCGCGCCAGCGGTCAGGGAAGGCCTTGCGGGCCACCTGCAAGACCAGCGCGGCATAGGCCTGCTGGGCCCCTGCCGCATTGCGCAGCGCGTCCTGCACTTCCTCATGCTCGCCGACCAGGTTGATCGACTGGTTCCACGCCCGGCTGTCCTCGCGGATGTGTTTCAGGAGCGCGGCGCGGCTGGCCTTGTTGGGCCGGCTGACATGCGAGGTGAACGCCTGGCGCAGCGCCCGGGACAGGGCAAAGGTCGGGTGGGCCGTGAAGACAATGCCGCCTGTATTCTGCTGGACCGCATCCCGGAAGGCATCAAAGCCCTGTTTCGCGTGCCGCTCCAGCGCGGCACGGACAAGCGACCATCCCGCTTTCGGGTCGGCATCATAATGCTGTTCGCGGAAGCGGTCGGCGCGCTCCTCGATCAGGGTCAGGTGCAGGTCGCCGGCGAATTTCGCGAGGTCGGCCACGCCGGTGCGGCCGGACTCGAGATCCTGGAACAGGGACTGGGCGAAGGCGAAGACCGAATTGGTCATCGGATCGACCGCGATTCGCTCCGATTGGCCGCGCAAAAAGTCCTGCGCGGCGGCCAGCGTCAGAGGGGTGGGAACTGCGTTAGTCATGTGTTCACCACAAAGACGCCTTTGGCGGCGATGTCAAAGCAGACGAGGCCTGCATAAGCGCAAGGCAGGCGGTAGGATTTGCCCCCGGAATGCCTGCTGCGTGTGGCGCAGCGCACTGATATGTCGTATCAGTAATGTGTCGGCATAGGGGCAAGTGTAGATGTATATTGAAGCGACAGGCACATTGACGGCACTGGCCGTCAGCCTTGCTGTGGCCATTGCGCCAAACTCGGCACAGCCAACGGCTGGCGCGATGGAGCAGATACTCGGAACGGGCAGGCCGGCCTCCTCGATTGTCGAACCGTCGCCAGCGCCAGTCGTCCCGCAGGGCCCGGCGGCCAGCCATAATGTGATTTCCCAGCCGCCCGTCTGCCGCATCCGCGCGGATGATGAATGCTACCAGACGGCCTCAGCCTGCCTGACGGCGCGCAGCGTGGGCGGCCTGTACGGGGTCGACTGGCGTGAGGGCAAACCGGCCGTGGTGCGCAACCGGGATGACCTGACAGAAGCCGACGAGACGCATGCCCGTGCCTGCGCAACGGACCTGCAGATCTGCCTCAGCGGAAATTGCTAGCGGCGGCCGAAGAACTTGATCGCGCCGAGCAGCCCGGCAATGGCCGAGCCGAGCCCGCCGAGCAGCACGAATAGCGGATTGGCCTGATCGGCAAAGGCGATGGCGCGGTTGATTCCCGATACCTGCACCGTGACCGTGTCGCGGAACGTGCGCAGCGGCACGACCGAGTCCTGGTCGATGGCGTAGATCTCGAACACGAGGTCATGGTCGCCTGCCGACAGGGGCATGACCGACCAGCGCCAGACATTCTCGGTTAATGGCGACAGGGACTGGATGCCGGGGGACATGGGGACGATTTCGAAATTGGCACCGCTGACACGGGCCTCGACCCGGTCGGAGACCCGGGCTTCGCCGGTGACGACATTGCCTCGGCCCGGCAGGGCATCGGCGGCGGTGTCATCGCCGGTGGCATCAATCGCAAGGGTCACGTCGAAGGCGCGCTTGTACTCGGCCGTCAGCGGCGTTTCGTGGGCAACCGGGACGGTCTGCAGGGTTTCAAGGAAGGCGGCGGCGCGCGACTGCTGGACGGCGGGTGAGGCGACGGATTCGGAGTCCGTGAAGGCCTCGGACGTTTCGCCAAGGCCGGCGAGGTCGTCAAACGCCGCTTCTGTCTCGCTGAAGGCATCTTCGGCCGAGGCGACGGAGGCCAGGTCGTCTTCGGCCGGCCCGCTGGACAGCGAGCGCATCCTGGACTCCGACGCGCGGCCTGCCGGTGCGACGGGTTCCATTTCGGCCTCAGCGGGGGCCTCCATCGCCGCGAGCGGCGGGGGCGGCAGGGCCTGGGGCGGCGCGGCCTCCATCATGGCGTCAGGTTCGGGCGTGGCGACGGGCGTGGGCTCAGGCGCGGCCTCTTCGTAGACATCGCCCATCATGTAGGGCGCGCTCTCGGTGGACATGGCCATGGGTTCGTGCGGGCGGAATTCTTCCAGCAGGGCCGCGCCGCCGATACCGGCAATCGCGAGGCCGCCGAGCAGCAGCAGAATGGAGATCAGTCTTAGCATCGCACGTGCTCCCGAATGGCGATTCCTCGCGTTAACCCTAGCAGAGCTTTACGCCGCTGGGAAACCTTCCCGGCTCGCTTCGTAGAAGGCAATTGCGGCAGCATTGGACACGTTCAGGCTTTCCATGGCGGGGGAGATCGGGATGTGCGCCAGCTCGGCGCAGGCCTTGGCAACTGCAGGTCGCAGGCCGGAGCCTTCGGCGCCGAGCACGATGGCGACTTTTGTCGTGTTTGCAACAGCATCCGCGAGTTTCCGGCGGCCGCCGCCGTCTAGCCCGACCGTGTGATAGCCGGCCTCGCCGAGCTGTTCGAGGGCGCGGGCAATATTGACGACGCGGGCCTCTGCCACGGTTTCCACCGCGCCCACGGCGGCCTTGGCGACGACGCCCGTGATCGGCGGGGCATGGCGGGTTTGCAGGACAAGGCCGTTGAAGCCGAACGCGGCGGCGGACCGGTAGATCGCGCCGAGATTGTGGGGGTCGGAGACCTGGTCCAGCACGCAGATGCGGGCGACGCCCCGGCCGATCAGGTCTTCCAGGCTCGACGTATTGAGCGGGGCGACCTTGATGGCGAGGCCCTGATGCACGGCGCCGGGCGGCAGGCGATTGTCGAGATCCTTGCCAGGCAAGATTTCCGGCGTGATCCGGGCGGGCCCGAGCCGCGCGGCCGCGTTTTCGGTGGCCAGCAGTTTGTGGATCGTGCGCGAGGGGTTTGCCAGCGCGGCCATGACGGCATGGGTGCCCCAGAGCCAGCCTTCGCCGTCGCCGCCGCCAGTGCGCTCGCGCGGGCGATCCTGCCGTGGGCGCGGCGATCCGTCCTGTCCGGCAGGCGCTTGTGTGTTTCGGCGTTTTGGATGGTTGCGCGCCATTTGGTTCGTCCCTATAAGGCCGTCTCCCGAAGCGGATGAGGGCACGTATCTGTCGTGCCTTTAGGCGCTCCGGGGCGACGGCGTCAATTATCGTAAGTCGCAGGCAGCCCTTGGAGGGGTGGCCGAGTGGTTAAAGGCAGCAGACTGTAAATCTGCCCGCATAGCGTACACAGGTTCGAATCCTGTCCCCTCCACCACTGTCTGTGCTATGGATAAGCGACGTACCAGTTGCGGGTATAGCATAATGGTAATGCACTAGCCTTCCAAGCTAGCTATCTCGGTTCGATCCCGTGTACCCGCTCCAAAAATCTCCCTTAATTCAGATGCCTGGTGTGATGGCATAGGCTGGCGTGCCTCTGGAGGCGCAGGAGGACGAGTTTCAGCAGGAAGCCTGTCAGGTAAAGGATGATAAGCGCGAGGCGTTTCATGTCTGACAGGGTGGCGGTGTCCGGCCGGGGCAGATGGCGGCCGAGCGGCATGGGGGCATGAGGCTGTGCATTGGGCAGGGCGAGCGCGCAGGCAGGGACCAGGGGGGCTTCGGCGGGGATCCTGACGGCGGCATACATGGCGGCTTCCTTTCATTGCGGGTTTGCAATGCCTGCAGGCTGCGCCCCGAATGCGGCGGGAAAGGTCTGGCATTCAGGCCGGGGCGGGATTTGTTTGGGGCGATTTGGGGTGGGGATTGGGGCGATTGTGTCCGACCCTAATCGCTCCGGGTGTATGCTCTGCACCATGACAGCACACGGAAGACAGCGGTAGGTGGGGGAGCGGGAGGGGCGGGAGATCCGGCTGGCCTGGCTGCTCGGGCAGAATGTGACGACCATCGCGGCGCGGATGGGGCGGGACCGGCATTATGTCGGCCGCGTGATCCGTGAGCGGGACCTCGACGCGCCGGAGCGGCCGCTGGAAGTGGCGTGGCTGGTGCTGCAGTGCGCGTGTGACGCGGCGGGGGAGACGCAGGTGACAGCCGGCGAGGTGGATGCCGCATTCCCGTGCGGCTGATGCATGCGCAACTTGGCAAGCGGGCGCGGGCCCTGCCGGTGGCGTTGCTGTATGAGCAGGGCAAGGTGTCGCATGCCGGCCTGATGGCGACGCTGGAGGACCAGATGTGCCGGTTCGGGGCGGAGGGGTTTGCAGGCTCGCCGGACCGGGTGGACACGCTGGTCTGGGCGGTGTGGGCGCTGATGCTGGACCGGATGGAGGGGCCACGCGTGCGGGCGCTTTGTGCAGGGCGGGCCGGTTTGGCGCGGGGCGCAGGATTGGGCTTGATCTCGCAGGCGGGGCAGCGGAGGTTTGCGGGCAGCAACGGGAGAGACAGGTGATGACACAGCTGACACGGCGGGCATTTGCGGCGACAGGGCTGGCCGCGGGGGCGGCGGCCTGCGCAGGCGTGCCGGCGGCGGGGTCGGGCGTGGCGATGAGGCATGTGCCGCCGGTGCGTGTGGATCCGGGCCGGATTGCGCGGGTGGATGTCGGGCTGCGGCCCTACCGGCCGGCGGGATTCCGGGTCGAGCGGGAGATGCTGGGCGAGACAGCCGTGATCCATAATTATGGCCATGGCGGCGGCGGGATCACGCTGTCATGGGGCACGGCGCACCTGGCCGTGGAGGAGGGCTGGGACGCAGACGTGAAGGACTATGCCGTGATGGGGGCGGGGATTGTCGGCCTGTCGACGGCGATGCTGCTGCTGGAGCGCGGGGCGAATGTGACGATCTATGCCAAGGCCCTGTCGCCGGAGACGACTTCGAATGTTGCAGGCGGGCAGTGGTGGCCTGCCTCTGTCTATCAGGAGAGCCTGGTGGACGCGGCCTATATGGCGCGGCACGTGGCAGCGGCGCGGTTTGCCTTCCGGCGCTTCCAGCTGCTGGCAGGGCCGGAATATGGCGTCAGCTGGGAGGTCAATTACGTGTTGTCGCATGAGCCGAAGCCGAACACGCCAGCGCCGGTGGGCCATCCGCTGCACGAATTCGTGGTGAATGCGCGCGACTATGCGCCGGGCGAGCTGAGCTTTGCCTCGCTCCATGCGCGCAGCTTTGACACGATGATGGTGGACACGCCGTTTTACCTGCGCGTGCTGGAGCGCGACATACGCCTGCGCGGGGGGAAGATCATTGTGAAGGCGTTTGACGATGTGGCGCAGGTGGCGGCGCTGCCGGAGCGGGTGGTGTTCAACTGCACCGGCCTTGGCGCAGGGGCGCTGTTCGGGGACACGGGCATCATGCCGGCGCGGGGGCAGCTGGTGATCCTGCAGCCGCAGGCGGAGGTGGATTACAATATCATCACCGGCGGCCATGCATACATGTTCGGGCGGCGGGACGGCGTGGTGCTGGGCGGCACGTTCCAGAAGGGCAACTGGTCGCTGGAGCCGAGCGCAGAGGATACGGCGATGATCCTGCGGGAGAACCGCGCGCTGTTCACGGAGCTGGCGGGCGCCTAATTCCCTGTGCGGAAGGACTTGCGGCCGAAATAGGTATTCTTCGGCGTGTCATCGTCCGTGGGCGGCGTATCGTCTGAAGGGGGTATCTCTGCGGGCGCCGCAGCTTCGCTGGCAATGGCCTCGCCCGACATGACCTTGCGGATGTGGGCGGCGGCGGCGCCAGCTGTGGAGACTTCGTAATCGTCGACGGTCTTGTCGAGGCGGCGGGCGAGCAGGCGGGCATGATAGGCGGAGAGGGATTTCAGCTCGCTTTCGAAAATGTCCTGGCCGACGGCATCGCGCAGGAAGACCATGTCGTCCTTTGTCTGGCCTGCGGAGATCATGAGCTTGCGCACGAGCAGGCCGGCGGCGGCGGCGAAATCCTTGTCGGCGAGCTTGCCGAAACGGTCGCGATTGCCGAGCAGGGCCGCCAGCGCATTGGCGCCTCCGGTGGCTGTCAGTGCGCTCATTTCAGCCGCTCCATCACTTCTTTCAGGAGCTTGTCGATGATGCCGAGCGCCTCGCCGGGCCATTTGGCGCTGAGGGTCGGATCGGGGCCGAGCTCGATCGGGTTGGTGGCAAACCCGGTCTTGAGCGGGATGACGGTGTTGAACATTTCGAATTCGGCTTCCTTGGCGTTTGCGGCATCGCGCATGGCCTGGAGGACAACCTGCTGGTGGGGAGAGTTGTCGTACCGGGTGGCAAGCACAACGGGCAGGCTCTCGATATCACGGTCGCGCAGGTTTTTCATGATGTCGCCGGTGAAAAGGTCGAGGCCGAGCGTGGACATGAAATCCGGTATGGTGGGAACGATGATGAGATGGCTGGCGGCGAGCACGCTTTCGGTCATCACCGAAATGCCGGGCGGGCAGTCGCAGATGATGACGTCATAATCGGCTTTCAGGAGGTTGAAATCGTCGCGCAGGCGGCGGCCAACCTGGCCCTGCAGGGCCTCCATCGAGTATTTCTTGGCGGTGAGTTCGTATATCAGCTCGCGCTCTGTCTTGCGCAGGCGCGGGGAGGAGGGGATGAGGTCAAGCGGCAGGGGCTTGCCGTCATGAGTGACGTCGCTGGCATTGGTGACGACGAATTCGGACAGGCGTTTCTGTTCGCCCGCGAAGAAATTCTCCAGCAGCCAGTCGGAAATCGTGGCGTAGTCATTGATCGCCTGGAACAGGTGTTCGTCACCCTCATGGCCGTAGACGAGGAGCGAGGCATTGGCCTGGGTGTCCAGATCGACAACCAGCGTGCGGCGGCCGGAGGCCGCAAAGGCTTCTGCGAGGCTGACGCAGGTGGTTGTCTTGCCGACACCGCCCTTCGAGTTCGCGATCGAGATCACGTGTGCCGACATGCGGGGGGCCCTCCTAGCCAGTTCCTCAAGCGCGGCACAAAGCAGATTTGGCCGGGCATGGCTATTGCCTGAAAGTGGAATAATCAGGAAGCGGCCCGGCATTTCCCTCAAGTTTTCCGTGTAATGCCCAGTGTTTCCTTGGAAAAGATCTCTTTCGTCCGACCGCTATGCTGGCGGGCGTAAATTCGCCGCATCGAAACAGGTTCGACAGGAAACGAGGCGCGGCATGGATTTGGCGGGCGTGTGGATATGGATATGGGCCGGGCGTGCTGGCGGCGCGGGTGGCGGAGACCGGATCGGATGGTCGCACAGGTCAGTGGGTTTCAATCGGGACCGGAACATCCTAACTCTTTGCGCAGCTGAATCTATCTGTACCGGAAGGAAGACCCGCCCTTGGCCCTTGATCCCTATAGCGTGCTTGGCGTCCCGCGCACCGCGAGCGAGGCTGAGGTAAAAAAAGCCTATCGTAACAAGGCAAAAGCCCTGCACCCTGACTTGCATCCCGACGATGCCAAGAAGATGGAGGAATTCAAGCGCGTGTCCCAGGCCTGGGACATTCTGGGCGACAAGGACAAGAAGGCGAAATTCGACCGCGGCGAGATTGATGGCGACGGCAACCCGGCCGGGTTTCCGGGCGGGGCACCCGGCGGCGGGCCGGGTGGCGGCACGTACCGGTGGGAAACGCGGGGCGGCAGCCCGTTCGATGGCGCGCAGGGCGACCCGTTCGAGGAGATTCTTGGCGGCATGTTCGGCGGCGGACGGCGGCGCAATCCCGGGCCGCAGAAGGGCCGTGACATAAGATACCGCGTGGAGATCTCGTTCGAGGATTCGGTGACAGGTGCACGCCGGCGCATGACCATGGCGGACGGCACGGCACTCGACGTGAACATACCGGCGGGCATCGAATCGGGCCAGTCACTGCGCCTGAAAAGTCAGGGGCAGCCTTCGCCGAATGGCGGAGCGCCGGGCGATGCGCTGCTTGAAGTGGAAATCCGCCCGAGCAGGATCTGGGAACGCGACGGCAAGGACCTGCGCATGACCGTGCCGATCAGCCTGCAGACGGCCCTGCTGGGCGGGAGCGTTGAGGTGAAGACACCGTCCGGGCCGGTGACATTGAAAGTGCCGCCAGGATCCAATTCGGACGCGCAACTGCGTCTGCGCGGAAAAGGCGTTCAGGGAAGTCCGCCGGGGAACCTCTACGCGCGGCTGAAGATCGTGCTGGATGATCCGGCTGATTCAGGCCTCAGGAAGTGGGCTGAAGGCAGGTCAAAATAATGACCGGTGTCAGGCGGCATTGAGAGAATTGCCGAAGCGGGCGTTGACCGCAGTGCCGCCCTGGCGGCCCATCGGTTCGGGTCGGGCGATGAGATAGCCCTGCAATTCCTCGCAGCCGAGCACGCGCAGGGCCAGCGCCTGGGATTCGGTTTCGACGCCTTCTGCCACGACCGGAATCTTGAGCGCATGCGCGAGATGGATGATGGCTTCAACGATCGCACGTGACTTGTGATTGACGTTCATCGAGGTGACGAAGGAGCGATCAATCTTTATACGGTCGAACGGGAAAGACTGGATATAGCTCATCGAGGAATAGCCGGTGCCGAAATCATCAAGGGCAATCTGGACGCCCATCGCCTTGAGCTCGTTCAGGATGGCGACCGCGACCGACTGGCTCTGGATCAGGGCTGTCTCGGTGACCTCGAGTTCAAGGCGCGACGGTGCGATGCCGCTGCCGGTCAGTGCCTGGCGGACATGATCGACCAGGTCCGGATCCAGGAATTGCCGGGCCGAAAGATTGACCGAGACGGAGATAGCCTCGTCCCAGTTGCGGGCTTCTTCGCAAGCCGCCCGGATTGTCCAGCTGCCGATCTCGTTGATCAACAGGCTTTGCTCCGCAATCGGAATGAAATGATCGGGATAGATAAGGCCGCGATTCGGGTGGTTCCAGCGGATCAGGGCTTCGCGTCCAAGGACAGTTCGCGTGTCGCTGCAGACCTTGGGCTGGTAGTGAAGTTCGAACTGTCCGAGGAGCAGGGCCTGATGGAGTTCGTGCTCAACGCCCCGTTTTTGCTCAAGTTCGCGATGCAGCTGGGTATCGTAGAACCGGACCTGGCCACGGCCGGATTCCTTGGCGGCATATAGCGCCCTGTCGGCTGAGGTGAGGATCCGCGTGGAGCCGCCGTTTGCAGGAACGCCGACCGAGACGCCGATGCTGGCGCCGACGGCGAGTGTGCGCTGTCCAATCTTTAGCGGGGCCGAGATGGCGCAGAGGATGGACTCCGCCGTGGCCTTGATGTCCGCCCTGCTGCTGCGCCCCATCAGGATCACGGCGTACTCGTCACCACTGAGCCGGGCGACCAGGTCTGCCGGAAGAATGCTGGACTTGATCCGTGTGGCGACTGTCTTGAGCAGGAGGTCGCCAGCCCTGTGGCCGAACTGGTCATTCACGTCCTTGAATTCATCCATGTTGATGATCAGCACGGCGAGATCGTGGACACCGCCCGGGCCTTTGTGAATGGCCGAGGCGAGTGCCAGGTTGAACGTCACGCGATTGGCGAGCCCGGTGAGCGGATCCTGATAGGCGAGGGTGCGCACGCGGGCTTCATTACGCAGACGCTGTGTCAGGTCGCGCACGGCAAAGACGTTGAAGGCGCTGGCCTTGTCGCTGATGGCACGGCTGTTGATCTCGACAATGACCTTGCGCCCGTCGGGCAGGTAAAGCGGGCGTTCGCCGAAATCATGATTGTCGCGCATCGAGATGTGACCGAGGTCGTCGAGCTGCATGATCTTCAGGATGTCCGACCCGCGCAGGTCTTCGCGCGATGTGCCGAGAATGGATTCGGCCGCCTTGTTGGCGTCGACAATGCATCCCTGCGGGGACACGATGAACAGCGCCTCAAGCGCGGAGTCAGCCAGCAATGCAAGTTTGCGGTTTTCGCTGACGCGCACGTCCTGAACTGCCGTATCCAGCACGGCCGCCAGCGCTGATACGATGAGGAGGGCGCCGAATCCGATCGCGATGACGATACTGACACCGGCCGTACCGAGTGCCCAGACCGGCTGGCTGAGCCCATTGACCGGGATCATTGTCGTGCCGGAGGCGCTGACGAAGTGAATTGAGATCACGGCGGTCATGCTGGCGGCCCATGCGAGCATGTTGCGTGCGTGCCGATCGGTTTTCGAGACGAGAAGGTAGGTGATGCAGAAGCTGGCAAAGCCCAACACGATGGCAACGGCGACGGTTGCCGGGTCGTATTCGATCACGGCTGAAGACTGCAGCGCGCTGACACCGAAGAAATGCATGCAGGTGACAGCGCAGGTCGCGATGACCGCGCTGGCAAGTCGGCTATTGGTGCTTTTGTCTGCGGAAAGAAGGTGCGCCACCGCCACGAACCCGGCCACGGAGATTATGGGGGTCAGAAGCGTGATCCAGCCGTCGAAGACAACCGCGAATCCCGGACGATAGCCAAGCAGCGCGATGAAATGGGTGGCCCAGATGCCGAGCCCCATGACAAAGCCGGAAGCGGTCACCCAGATGCGCCGGCTCCGGACCGAACCGGCGACCTGTCCGCGGTGGAACACGATCAGCGCGCACAGGGTGCCGACACCCAG
>Ga0209347_1000606_pt1 | contig 83539 bp, 83 predicted proteins | sample AutmiccommuBRH23_FD_187382 | JGI IMG/M metagenome (GOLD analysis project Ga0209347, IMG submission 187382) | Deep subsurface microbial communities from Mt. Terri, Switzerland - Autotrophic microbial communities BRH/23 (SPAdes) (version 2) | ecosystem: Environmental > Aquatic > Deep subsurface >...
CGCCGAACACACCCTCAACGAAATCCGCGACTACCACCCCAAGAAACGACAAGAGGCCCCTCCCAAAGGAGGAGCCCCTGTCAACAATGCCCCGAGACACCTGTAAACGATGTCCCGACACATCACACAGTCGGGGTGACAGGATTTGAACCTGCGACCTCGTCGTCCCGAACGACGCGCGCTACCAAACTGCGCCACACCCCGTGAAGAGCCTGCTTAGGATATCCGACCTCTCCCTCGCAGCGAAATCGCCCTCCTGCCGCCTACTCGCGAGCGGTCAATGTGAGGACCGTTGCTTCGGGCCTGCAGGCGAATCTCACCGGTGCGAATGGCGATGTGCCCGCGCCCGCGCTCACGTGAAGCCACGCATCGTCCGGCCCCAAGGCCTCACCCGGCCAGGTCGACAACCCTTTGGCGCGGCGTCGGTCCAGATCGCAATTTGTCACCAAAGCGCCGTATCCGGGGACACACACCTGTCCGCCGTGAGTGTGACCCGCCAAGATCACATCCGCACCGTCGGCCTTGAGCGCGTGCAGCGCCCGGAGGTACGGGGCATGGACGACGCCGAGGTGCAGGGTTCCGTGGTCGCGGCCGTCCGGCGGGGGCATGCGGTCGCGCCCGATGTGCGGATCATCCATGCCCACCGTGGAAACCGCGACCCCGCCGAGGTCGAGCAAGGCCCTCGCGTTGTTGAGGTCGTGCCAACCGGCGTCCAGGAACACGGATCGCAACTGCTCGGTGGGCAGCCGCACCTGTTCGCGGAGAGCCTTCGAAGGGCTGGCGAAGTACCCGAAGGGGTTCTTCACGTGCGGCGCAAAATAGTCGTTGGAACCGAAGACGAACACGCCGGGAGCGGACAACACTCCCGCGAGCGCCTCCGCAACTGCCGGGACCGCATCGGCGTGCGCAAGGTTGTCGCCCGTCACCACCACGAGGTCAGGCCGCTCCTGAGCCAGGGAGGACGCCCACGCAATCTTGTCGCGTTGACCAGGCGTCAGGTGCAGGTCGGACACGTGCAGCACCCGCAGCGCGGCCTGCCCCGGCGCGAGCACCGGGACCGTGACCCTGCGGATGGTGAAGGCGTGCGCCTCCGCGAGGCCCCAAGCGACGCACGCCGCCCCGGCTGCGCCGACACTCAGCGCAGCCGCCATCGCTCGATTCACGTAGTCCTACGGCTTCGGATCGGGGCCTGGGGTGGGTGAAGGCGGCGCCACAGGAGTGGGGTCCCACCCCTTGGAGGGGTTGTTCTTGGTCCAGTCGGCCGGAGGCCAGGCTCCACCCCACCAGTCCGCGGGCGCCGTGAGCGGATCCCATCCGGAGGGCCACTTGGTCCACCAGCCGGGCAACGCGTCGGTCGACATGTAGAAGGTGACCACGCCGCCGGCTCTCATGGTCGAGTCGGCCGCCGGAGATTGCTGAACGATCTGCCCGGCGGGCACTCCAGGCACGTACACCAACTGATCTGATTTGTTGTACTGGAACCCCGCATCGTTGATCGCCCATTCGGCGGCCTGCACCGACAGTCCGAGCCCGACCACATTGGGCACGCGCAACTGAGAGCCGTTGATCATGGCGTCGGAAGCCGTTGGCAGGCCCACGACCGGGTAGGGCGCCACCGCCTGCGTCATGAAGTCCTGCCAGATGGGCCCCGAAATGTCGGCGCCGTACCAGAATCTCTTGAACACTCCGTTGATCGTGAAGCCCTGAAGCGGTATGTCGACTTCGGCGCTACCGGTCCACACGGCCGACACCACCTGGGGCGTGAAGCCCGCGAACCACATGTGGGCGTTGTTCTGTGACGTGCCGGTCTTGCCCGCCACAGGGCGGCCGATGCCAAGATACTTGCCCGTTCCGGTCTCCATCACTTGGGTCAGCGCATAGGCCACGCCATCCGCGACTTCCGCCCTGATCACTTGCGAGCACTTCACCTCCGGAGGCACGATCGGCTTGCCGTCGAGGCCGACGACCTCGGAGCCGTCCAGCTTGGTCATCGACAGGATCGCCCGGGGCTCGCAGTGAATGCCGCGGTTCGCAAACGTCTGGTAGACGGATGCCATGGTGAGCGGCGAGGCGTTCTGGGACCCCAGGGTCACCGAGGGCACCACCTCGAAGTCCAGACCATCCGAGCGATGGAAGCCAAGGGTGAGCGCCATGTCCCTGACCTGGCACAGGTCCAGCTGATGCGTCATCGCCACATATGCGGTGTTCACGGACAAGGTGGTCGCCCTGAGCACCGACATCTGCACGCCCTCGGAAGCCGAGACGTTGCCGACCTTGTAGTCGCTGACATAGCCGGCGCCTTCCGGGCAACTGGTGCGCCACGTTGGACCCTTCCACGTGCGCGGCACGCCCGAAATGACCTGACTCAGCGAGTGCCCGGAGTCGAGCCACTGCGCGAGTACCAAGGGCTTGAAGGATGAGCCCGGCGAGAATCCGCGAGAACCGCCGTAATCGCGGTCAACTGCGTAGTTGATCGCGGTCGAATATGGGGTCTTCGACGTCGGGTCAAAATCGCGGTTCTGCGACATCGCGAGGATGTTGCCGGTGGTGACGTCGAGCGCTACGAGCGCATCCTCAAGCCCGGACGCGTCCTCCGCTGGCACGCCGCGACGAAGTGCGTCGCGCGCCGCTACCTGCATGGTGGCGTCGAGCGTCGTGATGATGTTGAGGCCACCCTTGTAGAGAAGGTTGTTGCCCTCGCCCTGGAACGCCGGGTCCCGAGCAATCACCTTGGTGACGTAGTCGCAGAAGAACGGCGCGATGTCTGAGGCCGAGCACGAGAACTTCGGGTACGTGACGTTGAGCGTCGACGCCACGAGGGTGTTCGTGTCGATCACGTATTCCGAAAGCGTGATGAGTTCCTGCTCGTGCATGGCCTTCAGCACCAGATTGCGCCGGAAGGTGATGTCCGTGAAGTCGTCTTCGTCGAGCCCCTTCAGCGGATCCCACTTGGTGGGGTTCTGGGTGATGCCCGCGATCGTCGCAGCCTGCAGCGCGTTCAGGTCCTTTGCGGGAATCCCGAAGTACAACTCGGCGGCCGCCTCCACTCCATAGAGGCTGGGGCCGTACTGGGCGATGTTGAGGTACTGCTGCAGCACCTGCTCCTTGCCACAGTCGACCTTGGGGTCGTCGGTGCACACCTTGCCGTAGATCCCGTTGAGCCGCTCCTCGTAGGCGAGAGCCAAGCGCCACTCGCGAATCTTGCGGGCCAGCGACACCTCTGTGGCGGCGTCGACTGCGGCGCGGCTCTCTTCTTCGTCGCTGATGTTCTCGGCGGCCTGCAACAGGGTGTTCTTCACCAGTTGCTGGGTGATCGTGGAGGCGCCGCGTGTCTCTGTGGTGCTGAGGTTGTCGTAGGCCGCGCTCAGGAGGCCCTCGCCGTCCACCCCGTTGTGCAGCCAGAACCGCCGATCCTCGATCGCCACCTGGGCCTTCTGCATCCACGGCGAGATCTCTTCCAACGGGACCACCACGCGGTTCTGCGTGTAGAAGGTCGCGAGCAAGGTGGTGCCGTCGGACGCGTAGATGGACGACGCCTGCGGCAGGTCCGTCTGGTCGAATTCCTCCGGCAGGGACTCGAAAAGCTTGGCGGTTCCGTTGACCGCTTGGCCACCCACGGTGACTGCCGGAAGTGCCAGCCCGGCCAGCAGCACCCCACCCATGACGGAGAAGAGCAAGAAGCCAGCGAGTGAGGTCACGAACTGCACGATCGTGACGCGTCCGTCGCGGCGCGCGCGGTCGGCAGTAAACAGTCCCATGGGAGAACCTTACGTCGAGATGCGGGCTGACTGGAGAGCAAACGTGCGGGAGCCCCCGAGCGTTCCGTGGCGGGGGCTAGGCTCGTCGCATGACCACATGGGAATATGCCACCGTTCCGCTCATCGAGCACGCCACCAAGCAGATCCTCGATCAGTGGGGTTCCGACGGCTGGGAACTCGTCACGATCGTCACCGGACCGACCGGCGGGATCGTCGCCTATCTGAAGCGGCCCACGTCGTGAGCCACTCCGCTCGCCTGGCCGCGACCGGGCTGACACTGCCCGAACTCGCGTCGCCCGTGGGCTCCTATGTGCCTGCCCTTCGTTACGGCGACCTCGTGACGACGTCGGGGCAACTCCCGTTCGTCGACGGCGCCTTGCAGGCCACGGGGATCGTGGGAGCCGACGGAGGGGTGGCACCTGAGCTCGCAGCCGAGTGTGCGCGCACCGCCGTGCTGAACGCGATAGCAGCGGCGGCCTCTGCCGCGGGCGGAATCGACGCCATCACCCAGGTGGTCAAGGTGACCGGGTTCATCGCGTCGGCGCCCGACTTTGGCGGTCAGCCCGCGGTCATGAACGCGGCGTCCGACCTCTTGGCCGAGATCTTTGGTGAGGCCGGTCGCCACGCACGCTCCGCAGTGGGCGTGGCAGCGCTGCCGTTGGGTGCGCCTGTAGAGATCGAGTTGACGGTAGCCGTCAAGAGTTAGCGCGAGCGGGCGCGCAGGCGCTCGGGCTCGTACACCTCGACCGCGCCAATGTGCACGTCGATCCAGCCGCGCGAGGCGAAGTCGGCGAGCGCCTTGTTGACGGTCTCGCGGGAAGCGCCCACCAGTTGGGCCAGCTCCTCTTGAGTCAGTCCGTGACGCACCGTCACATGCCCGTGCTCCATGCGGCCGAAGCGGTGACCCAGGTCGAGGATCGCCTTGGCCACACGACCGGGAACGTCGGAGAAGATCAGGTCCGCCATCGTGTTGGACGTGCGGCGAATGCGCTGGGCGAGGGCGCGCAGCATGTGGCGGCTCATGTCCAGGTGGTCGTCGAGCCACACGTCAAGCGTGTCCTTGGCAAGCTCGTACACCACCGAGTCCTCGACCGCGTGGGCTCGCGACATGCGCGGTCCGGGGTCGAAGACGGTGAGTTCGCCGAACATGTCGCCCACACCCATGAGTGCCAACAGATTCTCGCGCCCGTCACGCGCGGTGCGAGCCAGCTTGACCTTGCCGCGCACCAGAACATACATCGCGTGGCCGTCGTCGCCCTCACGGAAGAGCGTCTCGCCGCGCGACACTTCCTTGCGCACCATCTTGGCAATCAGCGAGCGAGCGTTCTCGGCGTCCATGCCGCCAAAGAGTGGCGCGGAGCGTAGCAACTGTTCTTCGCGTGGGTTTTCAGGCATGACTCATCCTCGGCGTCACCGAAGCCCGGTGCGCATCGCCCATCGCTCTCACCACGTTGCCCGTCACAGTCTCCAGGTTCTCACTGACTCGCGCCTCATAGGACTCAAGACGCGCTGTCAAGGCGTCGATGCGCTCGATGCTACCGGGTATCCGATGAGGGCCGTCGGTCCAGATGGCCGCGGAGAGCTCGGCCGACGTTGGCGCGTCGGCCGCGAGCGCCTCCCATGCGGAGTCAAGATCGACGGCTCCGGTCTCCCCTGGTGGGGCTACTTGACCGATCAGCAGGTCGCGGCGTGCCTGAAGCAGTCGGAGCCACCAACGGATGCGCGCCAACTCACGACGCATCTCACGGCGCTGGTGGCGCAGTTGCGCGAGCGCAGCCTCACTGCTGAGTGCCACAGGTACCGCCCTTCGCGCCTTGCGCCGACGGAATGCCGGTTGTGAACTGTATCGGCGCCCAACGGATGCGCCTTGAGTCCCGTTTACAGTAAGTGCATGGCAACGCGCGGCACTCTCCCGGTCGCGGTCGGCGACCCACATCCCTCCGTGGGCGTGGTCCGGCGTGCGCGGCGCATCAATCGCGCCCTCGCGGATATCTACCCGAACGCCCAATGCGAGCTCGACTTTGACGGCGCATTCCAGCTCTTGGTGGCCACCGTCCTGTCCGCGCAGTGCACCGACGTGCGCGTCAACCAGGTCACTCCTGCCCTGTTCGCCCGCTTTCCCGATGCCGTGGCCATGGCGTCGGCGCCCCGCGAGGAGCTGGAGGGACTCATCAGGTCCACCGGCTTCTTCCGCGCGAAGGCCTCGTCGATTCTCGAACTCTCGGGTGACCTGGTGCGGCGATACGACGGCGAGGTGCCCGGTCGTCTACAAGACCTCGTCGCATTGCGCGGAGTGGGCCGCAAGACCGCGAATGTGGTGTTGGGCAACGCTTTTGGCGTTCCGGGAATCACCGTCGACACGCACATGGGTCGGTTGGCGCGCCGTCTGGGCCTCACGGTCAACGAGGACCCGGTGGCGGTGGAGCGCGACCTGATGGCGTTGATCGAGAGGCGCGAGTGGACCTTGTGGTCGCATCGCATCATCTTCCACGGGCGCCGCCGGTGTACGTCCCGCAAGCCCGACTGCGGCGGCTGCGAAATCTCCCAGTGGTGTCCGTCCGCGGGCACTGTCCGCTAGGTCGGGCACCCCAGTAGAGGCGGCGCCGACGCTACTCGGATTCGATCGCGGCGACGCGGCCCCGCTTTTCAAGTTCTCGCTCGAGCGACGCGGCCGCCGCGAGCCGGGAGTCCGGCACCGGCGCCGACCGCCGCTCAAAGACGGACCTGTAGAAGCGGTCCCGCCACATCAGAATTGCCGATCCGATGAGGGCCGACAACAGTGACGCTGCCAGCACCGCCATCTTCACTTCAGAGACACGTTCGCCCGCAAAGGCCAGATCGCCAATCAGGAGCGACACGGTGAAGCCGATGCCCGCCAAAGCGGACATGCCGAGCACGTCCCACCAACTGAGCCCCCGGTCCAGTGACGCCCGCGTGAACGTCGCGACGAGGAAGGTGAACAGCAGGATGCCCACGGGCTTGCCGATCACCAGTCCGGCCACCACACCTTGTGCAACGGGGTCCGACGCTGCGGCGGCGATCGCCGCGCCGTCCACGACGACGCCCGCGGCGAGGAGCGCAAATACCGGCACGGCAATTCCGGCCGAGATGGGTCGCCACCGGTGCTCCCAGTGCTCCGCGAGGCTGTGCTTCTCGTGGGGACGCGCGATCGCGGGAACGACCATTCCGAGCGCAACGCCCGCGATCGTGGCGTGCACGCCCGAAGCGTGCATCAAACCCCAGGCCAGCAGCCCGAGCGGCACCAACACCCACGCCGTCGTGATCCCCTTGCGGATCAGGAACCAGAACAACACGATGCACGCCACCGAGGCGGCCAACCAGCCAAACGCGAGGCTGTCGCTGAAGAAGATGGCGATGATGATGATCGCCAGCAGGTCGTCGACCACGGCGAGGGTGAGCAGGAAGGCGCGCAGCGCGTTGGGGAGCCAGCGACCCACGACGCTGAGCACGGCGATGGCGAACGCAATGTCGGTGGCCACCGGGACGGCCCATCCGGAGAGCACTCCGTTGTCGCTCGTCGCGTTGATCAGGACGTAGAGTCCGGCGGGCACCACCATGCCGCCCACTGCGGCGATGATCGGCACGATGGCGGTGGCGGGGCGGCGCAGTTCGCCAGCCACGATCTCGCGCTTGAGCTCCAGGCCGATCACAAAGAAGAAGATGGCGAGCAGGCCGTCCTTGGCCCACGTTTCCAGCGCCAGGTCGAGGTGAAGCGCCTGGGGGCCAATCACGGTGGTCTTGACCGTGTCGTAAGAGCCGGCCCAAGCGGAGTTGGCCCACACGAGAGCGATGATGGTGCCGATGAGCAGCAGGATTCCGCCCGCCCGCTCGGTGCGCAGCACGTCCGCAAGGGTCTGCTCCGTGGACGGCGTCAGGCGGCTAAAGAGCCTGCGGGCACGGACGCGGACCATCGGAACCTCGTTTCATTGTGGGACGGCACCAACAATGGTGCGTCCCATTCTACCGAGCCGCCACCACCGGGCTACTGACCCCAACGCCCGGGCCGCTGCACTTGCTTCCCCGGAGGTCTCTACGCGTTTGCGGAATGCGAAGAGGAGTCCGCCGCGTGCTTGATGGGGAGCGGGTCAAAGCGGTAGCCCACGTTGCGCACGGTGCCGATGAGTTGTTCATGTTCGGCGCCGAGTTTGGCGCGCAAGCGCCGGACGTGGACGTCCACGGTGCGCGAGCCACCGTAGTAGTCGAAGCCCCACACCTCCTGGAGCAACTGGTCGCGGGTGTAGACGCGCCCAGGGTGTTGCATCAGGTACTTGAGGAGTTCGAACTCCTTGTACGTGAGGTCGAGCGGCCGACCCTTGAGTCGAGCCGTGTAGCCGCCCACGTCCACCGTGAGATCACCAGACTTGTACTCAGAAGACGTTTCCAGGGGATCCACGGACGATGCCTTGCCCAGCAGGAGCCTCACCCGGGCCTCGACCTCGGCGGGGGAAGCGTCGGTGAGCACCACGTCGTCGGCGCCCCATTCGGCGGTGACGATCGACATTCCGCCCTCGCGAAGCACGAGAAGCAGGGGCACCTTGACGCCCGTGACCTGGACGAGCCGGCAGTTGTTGCGCGCTTCGGACAAGTCGTTGCGCGCGTCGATCACCAAGACATCGGCGTCGAGGGCGTCGAGCATCGCCGAGGGTTCCGGTGCGACGACGCGGGTACGGTGGCTGAGCAAGCCCAAGGCAGGGAGGACTCCGGTCGCGCCATCACTCGACGGCGTCAGCACAAGCAGGTCGGCCATGGCTACCTCCGGTTGGGTTTACCTTACCGTTCGCTCTCGTGCGAGACTTACGCGCGTGAACCCCTCGACCCGTGCCACAGCGACCTTCGCTGGAGCCACCGTCGTGGCCGTGACGGGCTTCTACGGCACCCGCTTTCTTGCCTTGGGCATCAGCGCGCTGATTGCGGTGGCCGCCTTCGGTTGGCCGCGCCTCCTACGCGTGTATCGACGCAAGGTCAGCACCGTCATCATCGCTGCGTCGGGCGCTATCTCCGTGGTCGCCGTCGGATTGGGGCGAGGGGAACCATACCTGCGCTACGCGGTCGCGGCCGCGGCCGCGGCAGTACTGCTCTCGCTGTCGGCCGAACTCTTCTTTCCCTCACCGCCGGGCCGAGCTGTCACGTCGGTGACCGGCATGATGTCGGGTGCATTCGTCGCGGTCTCCGCGGGAGCGTGGGTCGCCGCATACCGCACCCCGGGCGCGGCCGACTTGGTCGTGGCCGGTGCCGCCGCAATCGCGGTGGCTGGCCTGGCCGCCGCCTTCACGAAACGGCCCACCGTCAACTCGATCATCGCGCTGGTGCTCGGCACCGCTACTGGGGCGGGCTTGGGACACCTATTCGACTCCATTAGCTGGGCGGGAGGGGCCCTCGTCGGGATCGTCGGCGCCGCATCGGTGGTCGCGGTGACTGAACTGGCTACCCGCGAGCCCGCGCCTCGCCGCGCTATGGCGGCGATCGCATCAGGCATCACGCCCGTGCTCGCCGCCGGGGTGCTCGTGTACCTGAGCGGCCGCCTGTTGGTGGGCTGAGATGGATGCCCTGATCAGGTTCGCTGCAGTCGCGGTGGTCTTGGCCGCGAGCGCCATCGCCTACGTGTGGTGGTCCAAGCGTCAAGGTCGAGTGCAGCACGTTCACCTTCCGGGAGCCCTCACGCCCGATGACCTCGGAGCCCCTCGGGGCCTGCGTGCCACGTTCGTGCAGTTCTCCACTCCCATCTGCGCCAAGTGCCCGCCCACCCGTGCTCTGCTGTTGCGCGTGGCGGAGGACTACCCGCACGTCAACCACATTGAGATCGACGCCTCGGAGCGGCTCGACCTCGCACGCCGCCTCGACATCATGCGCACCCCCACCATCTTGGTGTTGGACGCCGATGGCGTGGTGGTGTCCCGCATGAATGGGGCGCCGTCGGAAGCGCAGGTGCGTGAGGCGCTGGACGAATTGCCGCCGCCGGGCGAGTACTCGATCTAGTCGCTCTGGCTCTGGCTCGTGACGTTGGGGGCGTTGGTGGCGTTGGGGGCGTTGGGGGCGTTGGGGGCGTTGGGGGCGTTGGGCTTGGCCGCTTGGCTGCGTTCACCTCTTCGCTACCCGGCTGCTCATTCATCCCCGGCGCCCGCTACCCGTCGCCTGCCGCCTGCCGCCTGCCGCCTACCGTCCACCCGGCGTCGTGCCCAGGCGGGGTTTCGGTGGTCTGTCCACAAGGCATCGTGCCTGGTAAGCACGTGTCAGGGGGTGGTGGTTGACTGGTTTCATGACAGACCAACTGGTGGTCGCGGACACTGCACGGATCACGCATGTGAGCGCCTTGACGGGTGAGCTTGCGTGCCGTGACATTGGTGGTCTGTCGCACGAGGACCTGTTGGTCGAGTACGACGCTGTGGCCCGGTTGGGGCGCCTGACCGACACGTTGGAGGCCCGATACGCGGGCGAGATCGCCCGACGCTCCACCCCCGAGTTGCCCGGTGGTGGTTTGGCCAGGCGGCAGGGGTTCGGCAACGCCGGTGCGATGGTCGCGTCCGTGACCGGTGGCTCCACTGCGGGTGCGTGGCGGGCGATCGAGGCGGGCAGGGCTTTCGTTGCCGAACCCACGCTGCCCGACGAGACCGAGCCCTCTCAGGTCGACCTTGCCCACCTTGACCAGGCTCAGCCGCTGACGCCACCGGTGCCACGTTTCCCGGCCATCACCACAGCCGCGTTGGCGGGTGACCTGTCCACGGATGCGGCAGGCATCATCACCGCTGGGCTGGAAAGACTCACCGACCGTGTTCCCAGCGACCAGTTGCATGCCTTGGAGACGCGACTCGTGGACAAAGCCGTGCATCTTGGGGTGCGTGAAGTTCGGCGCCTGGTCGCCGCCGCGGTGGCACGGGCAGACCTGCCCGGTCACATGGAACGTGAACGCCGCCACCATGAGGACCGGTATCTGTCGTGGACGGAAGATCACACCGGGATGGTGACCCTGTCAGGCAGGCTCGACGCGGTCACAGCGGCACCAATCCGTACTGTGATTGAACAGATGGTCACCCACCAGTTCCGTCAGCGCCGCGACCAAGATCCCACTGAGCGTGACCAACGCACCGTGGGTCAAATGCGGGCCGACGCCCTCCACGACCTCGCGCGTCACGCCCTGGGCTGCAAGAACACCAACGACTCAGGTGTGCGCACCACCATCATCGTGCGGATGAACCTGGCAGACTTGAACAGCGGGGAGGGCTTAGGCAGCATTGACGGCACCACGCAGCCCGTCTCGGTCGGTCAGCTGCGACGTTTGGCAGGCGAAGCAGGCATCATCCCTGCAGTGCTTGGTGGCCCGAGTGAGGTCCTCGACCAGGGACACTCCGTCAGGATGTTCACCAAAGCCCAACGCCTCGCCCTGCTGGAGCGGGACGGTGGATGCGCGAAATGTCACGCACCCCCAGAACACTGCGAAGCCCACCACATTGATTGGTGGAAACACGGCGGCCGCACCGACCTCACCAACGGGGTGATGTTGTGTACGCGCTGCCACCACGACATCCACCGTCAAGGCTGGGGCATCCGGATCCGCGACGGGCAGGTCCATTTCACCCCACCACCCACCATCGACCCCACCCGGCGACCAAGACTCGGCGGACTCGCCGCCATCACCATCGGCGGGCTCCGTAGCGACGGCGACCCACCCGGCAACGACGCTCAGGAAAGCTCCGCCGACAAGCACTCTCTCCGCAACGCCGCCTGACCCCGCCACCCGGGAGAACTCCCGCCGGGCGAATACTCGATCTAGTCGCCACCCCAGGAATCGCGGGCCCCGAACGGCTGGGGCAGATAGTATTGCGACCCTACCCAGGAGGCCCCGTGTCCCCCACTTCTGACATCCAAATCGATCCGCGCGGCTACCGCTTCGGTGCGCTGGTGACGTTTGTCGTCGTGCTCGCCGCTCTCGTGGCGGGAGCCAACGCCGTCGGCATCGTGATCATGGCCGTCCTGGCCGCCATGTTTGTGCCCGGCGCCACCGTGGGCCCGCACGTCACGCTGCAGTCGTGGCTGTTTCGTACTCTGGTCCGGCCGCGCATCGGCGCCCCGAGCGAAACCGAGAGCTTCCGCCCCCCACGCTTCGCCCAGCAAATGGGCCTCGTGATGGCGGCGGCAGGGCTCATCCTCGGCCTCGCCGGTGCGGACGCCGGCTTCTATGTGTTCGCGGCCCTGGTGGCGATCGCGTCGTTCCTGAACGGCGTGTTCAACTTCTGCGCTGGTTGCGAAATCTACTTGCTGTTCAAGCGGGCAACCACCAAGGCGGCGTGACGTGGCGCGCTTGGTCGTGAAGTGCACGTGGGGCGTGGAGCGTCCGGAGGCGCTCATGCAAGCGTTCACGGTGGCGGCCACCGCTGCCGCCTCGGGAATCGAGGTGAGCCTCTGGCTCACGGGGGACGCGGTGTATCAGGCCGTGCCGGGCGTCGACGATGTGGAGTTGCCGCATAGCCCTCCGCTATCGCAACTGCGGGATGCGGTGCTTGCCGCCGGGACCGTGACGGTGTGTACGCAGTGCATCGAGCGCCGCGACATCGGCTCGCACGGCCTGCTGGAAGGCGTGCGTATCGCAGGCGCGGCGGCGTTCGTGTCCGAGAGCATGGATCCCGACAGCACCGCGTTGATCTACTGACTACCGAGCACCGTTGCCTAGACTGGGGACACCATGACTGCACTTGAAGGAACCTTCGTCGCTTTGGCCATTGCCTCGTTCGGCGCGACCGCCTGGATCACTGGCATCGTGTTGTGGCGCGTGCTGAAGGCGCCCAAGCGGTGACGTTCTCCCTGCCCGACGATCTCGCGCCCGAGGTCTACCCGCTGGCCTGGCTGGTCGGCTCGTGGTCGGGCCCCGGCGTGATCGAGTACCCGGACATTCCGCAGACCCAGTTCCGCTCCGATGTGACATTCGATCACGATGGCGGGCCGTACCTGATCTATCGCTCCACCTGGACTGTGGTGGGTGAGGACGGCGAGGACGGAGTCGTCTGGTCGAGCGAGCAGGGCTACTGGCGGGTGCCGCCCGAGGCCCCTGAGGGTCTCGAACTGAGCGAGAACCTCTATCCGGTCGAGCTGTTGCTCGCCGACGCGTCCGGCTCGATCGCCCTCATGATCGGCGCAGTGGGCAACGGAAAGATCCAACTCGCTTCCGACCTCATGGCGCGTTCCGCATCGGCCCCCGAAGTCGGCGGAGCCTCGCGGCTGTATGGCCACGTGGCCGGAGAGCTCATGTTTGCGTTCGATATCGCCGCGTTCGGCAACGAACTACGCAGCTACGCATCTGGCCGGATGTCCCGCGTCGAGGAATCCTAAGGGCCTACCCGGTCGTTCACCTGTCATGACTTCCGCACTCATTGCCTCTTCCCCTCTCCTATCGCGCCCCGGCGCGGTCGTAGCCGATGGACCCGACGCCGGAGTCGCCTGGCATTACGGGGACCCGACGGCGGAACAGCGAGCGCTCGAATCCGGCGCGGGGGTGGTGGACCAGTCTCACCTTGGCGTGGTGACGGTCACCGGCCCCGACCGGCTGACGTGGCTCAATTCGCTCAGCACTCAAGAGGTCGCGTCCCTCGCTCCCGGCGCCTCGACCGAGCTGATGATTCTCAACCCTCAGGGCCGCATCGAGCACGTGGCCGCCGCCGTCGACGACGGCGAGACCGCGTGGCTCATCACCGAGACCGCCGAGGGGCTTGCCGCCTTCCTTGACCGGATGCGCTTCATGCTGCGCGTCGAGGTCGCCGATGCCACGGCCGAGTGGGCCGCGATCGGCGAGCCCCTGTCCCTTCCGGGGGACGAAGGCGCCGTCACCTGGGTGGACCCGTGGCCCCACGTCGCTCCGGGAGGAACGTCGTACGCGGACGCCGCGAGCGCCGAGGCCGAGCCGCGGCCGTGGCGGCTCGTGCTGGTGCCCCGCGCCGAACTCTCGGCGGCGGTCGACGCGCGCATCTCGGCAGGCGCCCGCCTCGCCGGCACGTGGGCCTCCGAAGCGCTCCGCATCGCCGGGCATCGTCCGCGCGCCGCGACCGAGATCGACGAGACCACGCTTCCCCACGAGCTCGATTGGCTGCGCACCGCCGTGCACCTGCACAAGGGCTGCTACCGCGGGCAGGAGACGGTGGCGAAGGTCCACAACGTGGGAAAGCCGCCGCGCAGGCTGACGATGCTGCACCTGGACGGCTCCGGTGCGGACCTTCCCGCTCTCGGCGCCCAGGTCACGCTCGCGTCGACCGACGCGCCCGCCGGTCGCGTCACCTCGGTGTCCCGGCACCACGAGCTCGGGCCCATCGCGCTGGCGGTGCTGAAGCGATCGACGGATCCGCACGCCACGCTGCATGTCGCGGGCGACGACGGTCCCGTCTCGGCGTCTCAGGAGATCATCGTGAACGCCGAGGGCTTCTCGGCCGACCGGCCTCCGAAGCCGGGCCCCACCACCAAGGGTCTGCTCATGGGAAAGGGCTGCGTCGCGGACGGCGGCGACATGAGCTGACCGAGCCGTGCTCTGGCCCGCCCGGGCTATCGGCTACCGTGACTCGCGGAGGACTCACATGTTCAGTTTTTTGCAGTTCCTGGTAGTAGCCGTGATTTCGTATGCCGCGTTCGGCGGTGGTGTGTGGGCCCTGGTCGACGCGTCACGCCGATCGAATGACGCGTTCGTCAACGCCGGCAAGCGGACCAAGACGCTGTGGATCGTGATCCTGGCAGTCGCCACCGCCCTCCTCTTCATCTCGCTGCCGTTCCCCCTCGGCGGCGGTTCAGGACCACTCAACATCTTCGGCCTCGCCGCGGCGGTGGCCGTGATCATCTACCACGTGGGCGTCAAGCCGGCACTCGGCCCGCATCGCCGTGGGCCGTCCGACGGAGGGCGCAGCACCCGTAACACCGGCGGTTGGTAGCGGCCGATGCGTGCCGTGTTGCAGCGGGCGTCGCGCGCGTCCGTGGTGGTTGACGGAGCCGAGGTCGCGTCGTTCGATCGCCAGGGCATCGTCGCGCTCGTGGGAGTGACCCACGAGGACGGGCCGGAGCAGGCCCAGACCATCGCCCGCAAGATCGCCGACCTGCGCGTCCTCGACGGCGAGCGCTCCGTCGCGGAGACGCAAGCCCCCGTCATCGTCGTCAGCCAATTCACGCTGTACGCAGATACCCGCAAGGGCCGGCGCCCCACCTGGAATCAGGCGGCGCCGCGGCCCGTGGCCGAGCCCCTCGTCGACGCGGTGGTGGACGCCTTGCGCGAACGCGGCCTCACCGTGGGAACCGGGGTCTTCGGGGCCCACATGGACGTGACCCTCACGAATAACGGCCCCATGACCATCCTGTTGGAGACGTAGCGGGGTGTTTCGGCGCGGTAACAGTTCTCACGCCCAACGCGAACATGGACATACGAACGGGGGGTGCGTGGTTAGCCTGGTGACACGCCATAAGGACTGACTCCTTGTGGCCAAGGAGGTCGACGATGTTCGAGCGGTTCACTGACAGGGCCCGTCGTGTGGTCGTGCTCGCCCAAGAAGAGGCGCGCATGCTCAACCACAACTACATCGGGACCGAGCACATCCTGCTCGGCCTAGTGCGCGAGGGCGAAGGCGTTGCGGCCAAGGCCCTCGAAGCCATGGACATCTCCCTCAACGGCGTCCGCGAGCAAGTCCAGGAGATCATCGGCGAGGGCTCACACGCCCCGTCCGGTCACATCCCGTTCACGCCGCGCGCCAAGAAGGTTCTCGAACTGTCGCTCCGCGAGGCGCTACAACTCGGCCACAACTACATCGGCACCGAACACATCCTGCTGGGCCTCATTCGCGAGGGCGAAGGCGTAGCGGCACAGGTACTGGGCAAGCTCGGCGCGGAACTCAGTTCCGTGCGCCAGCAGGTCATCCAGCTCCTGTCCGGCTACGAGGGCAAGGAAAACGTCGGCTCCGGCCCGGCGTCAGGCGGACCCCAAGAGGGCACCCCCGCCGGCTCGACCGTGCTCGACCAGTTCGGCCGTAACTACACGCAGGCTGCACGCGAAGGCAAGCTCGACCCGGTCATCGGCCGCGAGCTCATCATGGAGCGCGTGATGCAGGTGCTGAGCCGTCGCACCAAGAACAACCCCGTGCTGATCGGCGAGCCCGGCGTCGGCAAGACCGCCGTCGTCGAAGGACTTGCCCAGGCGATCGTGCGCGGAGACGTGCCCGAGACGCTCAAGGACAAGCACCTCTACACGCTGGACCTCGGTTCGCTCGTGGCCGGGTCGCGCTACCGCGGTGACTTCGAGGAGCGCCTCAAGAAGGTGCTCAAGGAGATCCGCACCCGCGGCGACATCATCCTGTTCATCGACGAGATCCACACCCTGGTGGGTGCGGGTGCCGCCGAGGGCGCGATCGACGCCGCGAGCATCCTGAAGCCGATGCTGGCGCGCGGAGAACTGCAGACCATCGGCGCGACCACGCTCGACGAGTACCGCAAGCACATCGAGAAGGACGCCGCGCTCGAGCGCCGCTTCCAGCCCATCCAGGTGCCGGAGCCGGAACTCGGCCAGACCATCGAGATCCTCAAGGGCCTGCGCGACCGCTACGAGGCATTCCACCGCGTCACCATCACGGACGACGCTATCGTGGCAGCCGCGCACATGGCCGACCGCTACATCTCCGACCGGTTCCTGCCGGACAAGGCGATCGACCTCATTGATGAGGCGGGCGCGCGCCTGCGCATCCGCCGCATGACGAGCCCGCCCGAGCTGCGCGACCTTGACGACAAGATCGCCAACGTGCGCCGCGACAAGGAATCGGCCATCGACGAGCAGGACTTCGAGAAGGCCGCGTCGCTACGCGACGTGGAGCGCAAGCTCACGGAGGAGCGCTCGGAGAAAGAGCAGGCCTGGAAGTCGGGCGACCTCGACATCGCCGCCGTGGTGGACGAGGAGCTCATCGCCGAGGTGCTGTCGATGTCCACCGGCGTGCCGGTGGCCCGCGTCAGTTCCGACGAGTCCGCACGACTGCTGTCGATGGAGAAGGAACTGCACAAGCGGATCGTCGGCCAGGAGGCCGCCATCAAGGTGCTGTCTCAGGCCATCCGCCGCACGCGTGCCGGCCTGAAGGACCCCAAGCGTCCCGGTGGCTCGTTCATCTTCGCCGGTCCGACCGGTGTGGGTAAGACCGAGCTTGCCAAGGCGCTTGCCGAGTTCCTGTTCGGCGACGAGGACGCGCTCATCTCGCTCGACATGTCCGAGTACGGCGAGAAGCACACGGTGGCCCGCCTGTTCGGTGCGCCTCCCGGCTACGTCGGCTTCGAAGAGGGCGGCCAGCTCACCGAGAAGGTGCGCCGCAAGCCGTTCAGCGTCGTCCTCTTCGACGAGGTCGAGAAGGCTCACCCCGACATCTTCAACTCGCTGCTCCAGATCCTGGAAGACGGCAAGCTGACGGATGCCCAGGGGCGCGAGGTCAACTTCAAGAACACGATCATCATCATGACCACCAACCTGGGTGCCGACTCGATCTCCAGGCGTCAGGCCACCGGATTCTCGATGCTGACCGAGGGCGGCCAGACGTACGACGAAATGGTCAAGCTGGTGAACGGCAAGTTGAAGGAGCACTTCAAGCCCGAGTTCCTCAACCGCGTGGACAATGTGGTGGTGTTCCCGCAGCTCACACAGGACGAGATCATCCAGATCGTGGACCTCATGGTGGCCCTCTTGGATGGCCGCATGAAGGACAAGGACATGGGCATCGAACTCACGGATGCCGCCAAGAAGCTCCTTGCGGAACGCGGCTACGACCCAGTGCTCGGTGCGCGACCGTTGCGTCGAGCGCTCCAGCGCGAGATCGAGGACCCGCTGTCCGAGAAGATCCTGTTCGGCGAAATCAGTTCGGGCCAGATCATCCGCGTGGACGCGCACGGTGAAGGCATCCTGGGCGAGTTCACGTTCGAGGGCATCAACAGGGACGACGTGGTGGGCGAGCCCATCACCACCGACCCGGTGCCCGCATCGGCCGAGAAATCGGGCGGCTCCGGCGAGAAGGAAGACTCCACCGCCGACGAGTCCTAGCCACCCACGACGCAAGAAGGCCCCGGCCTCCCGCAAGGGAGCCGGGGCCTTCTGCGTTCCCGCGGGGAGGCGGTCTAGAAGGGCGCCACCCAGATGCGACCCACGGCCACGATGAGCGCCAAGACGCCAAGTACCGTCGGGGCCATGTATGTCTGAGCGGGCTCGCGGTCCGCGATGTGGCGCCGCACTGCACCGGCCATCAGGATGACAAGGCCGATCGCCGCGGTGGGTACAAGCCAGACGGCAATCCCGGTCACCGCAGGAAGGATGAGCCCGAGCGCCCCGGCGACCTCGGCCTCGCCGATGCCCCGGATTCCTGCGTCGGAGTAGTGCCTGGCCCACGCCATCTTCTCTTCGACCTTCTTGCCCTGCATCAGCTTTGTGGCGCCAGCCATCAGGAATGCTGCAGCCGCGAGGCCCGCGACGATCCACAATGCGATATTCATGCGTTCTCCTCAAAATCTGTGGTGCCAATCATAGATTGGTGACACGTCAACCCTGTCGCCAGGCTAACGTCGCTCGCCCTCCTACGCATTCCTCGCGCGCGCTCAGACGTCAAAGTCGCGCTTCCACGGCCCGCAACACCACAGCGCGACACCAGTCGGGGCGTCGGCGCAGTTCCTGGAAATCGAACCGCAAGGTGGTGAACCCCGCCGCCGCGAGTTCGATGTCGCGCGTGCGATCCCTCGCCGCCGCATCGTCCCCTGAGTGGTAGCGCCTGCCATCCAACTCCACGACCAGCCGCGCCCGCCGATGCAGCATGTCGGGGCGGCGCAGTCTGCCCGCGATCGCCAACTCGGCCTGCCATTCGAATTCGCCGAACCTCCGGCCCACGAACACCTCTCGGCGAGCCATCACCTCGAGTGGGGAGGTCGCGCCTGCTTCGAAATGTGCGAGAAGCCTGGCGAGGTCTCGGCGCCCGGACACCCTCGGCGCGGCCGCGAGCGCGCGAGCAAGTTGGCGCGGCGTGCACACTCGCAGCCACAGCGCGCGGTAGACCAGGTCCCGCCCGATGCCCACGGACTCGCGGTGCCACGCGTCGAGCAGCGCCGCCTCCGGCACCAGGCACCGGACGTCGCGCAGGTGGCACGCCGCGCGGACTTCGGGCTGCTCACGCACACGCACCCAGTCAGGTGCACGCACCCTCGACCCGTGTGGGAGGACGATGTCCACGGTTGTCGGAGCAGGCAGCTCCTGGTGGTAGAGGTGCATCGCGCTGAGCCCACCCACCGTCGCCCGGCGCGACCACAGGCACACGGACTGCGCCCTCACGAGCGCATCGGCCGCATGAGACGGCCCCGCGTACACCCCCGGGAGCACCCTGACCACCGTGCCACGCGACAACGCGGTGTCGAGAGACCAGGCAGACCACCCAGCAAGCAGTTCCGCACGCGACACGGCGCGAGGTTGTGTCTCGAGCCACCGCGCCAGGGCACCCACTCTCAGTTGGCGTGCGGTCTGGGTCACGTCTCTAGCAGAGCGGATCGCAGGCTAGCGGCGCACCTCGGGCACTGGATCTGTGGATGAGTGTGCGCGCTATCCGCACACCACACCTGGTTGCCGGGCCAGCACCGGGTGTGGTGTGCGGATAGGGCGTGGGTGGGGCCGGTGGGGCCCGCGCATTCCACGACTCTCACCACAGCCAGCGGCGCCGCGCGCAGGTGACTAGTCGAAACCTTTCGAATGTGCTCGTCTCAGACACTAGGCTGACCGCATGAGTTCCCACACACCGCACACAGCCGCCCAAGACCGCTACGACTCCATGACGTATCGCCGCTGCGGACGCTCCGGAATTCGACTTCCCCCGGTCAGCCTGGGACTCTGGCAAAACTTCGGCGATGCCACGAGCCTCGAGCGCCAGCGCGACATCATCCTCGCCGCCTTCGACATGGGCATCACCCACTACGACCTCGCCAACAACTACGGCCCACCGGCAGGTAGCGCGGAGCGCAACTTCGGCGACATCTTCAACCGCGACCTCAAGCCCTACCGCGACGAGATCCTGATCTCCACCAAGGCCGGTTACGGCATGTGGCCAGGCCCGTACGGAGACTTCGGCTCACGCAAGTACCTGCTCAGTTCGCTCGACCAGTCGCTGCAGCGCATGCGCCTCGAGTACGTGGACATCTTCTACCACCACCGGCCCGACCCCGAGACACCCGTTGAGGAGTCGATGATGGCGCTTGACCAGGCCGTCCGCTCGGGCAAGGCGCTCTACGCGGGTATTTCCAACTACGGCGCGGACGACGCCGAAGAGGCCATCAGCATCCTGCGTCACCTCGGCACGCCGTTGCTGATTCACCAGCCCCGGTACTCGATGTTCGACCGCCGCCCCGAGCAGGGACTGCTCGATGTGCTGGGCCGCGAAGGCGTCGGCTCCATCGTGTTCTCCCCCCTCGCCCAGGGAATGTTGACCAACCGCTACCTCAAGGGCGTCCCGGAAGGCTCGCGCATCACCCACAGCCAGTTCCTGTCCGAAAAGAACCTGTCGGAGACCTACCTGGAACGGGCTCGCGCGCTCAACGCCATTGCCGAGGGTCGCGGTCAGACGCTCGCCCAGATGGCGATCCAGTGGGTGTTGCGCGACGACCGCGTCACGAGCGCCCTTGTCGGCGCCTCGAGCGTTCAGCAGCTCAAGGACAACGTGGCGTCGCTCAGTTTCGACCCGCTCTCGGCTGCAGAGATTGAGGCCATCGAGCCACACGCGGTGCACGGCACCGAGACGCTGTAGAGACAACTACGTTCGCTCCGGACCCGTGTGGCGGTCAGCCACATGGGTTCACGGAGGCGTCGTCGGCGGCCCAATAGGTGAGTTCGCGGTCGTGTGGTTGGCCGGAACGCGAGTCGTACCGCGCCACCGCCAGTCCACGCTCAATGAGGTCAAGGCCCATATCGGCGCCGTCCAGTTCGACGTACCTCAGCAGGCGGCCGTACGTGTCGCGGTCGGTCTCGGCTCCGGACACGAGCGTCACGCTTCGTCCCCCGATGGCATCCGCTAGTGCGGCCGACGCCTCGGCGTAGCCGCACTGCTCCCGTTCCGGGGTATCGATGCCGATGATCCGCACGCGCTCCCGGACGCCGTCACGCTGCGCGTCGAACGTGTCGCCGTCGATCACGGACACCGCCGACCACACGGAGGGCGCCGCCCCCGAGCCCGGCAGCGCCTCCGAGCCAGGCTGCGCCGTCACCCACCACCACACGCCGACCACCACAAGCAATCCGATGAAGGATGCGGCTGAACGCCGGGCGGACGGAGACATGCGCACAGACTAGGCGAGCGCGTACAGCCCGCGCTCCGCATCGATCAACGCGATGAGGCCATCCATGACCAGGCCGTCGAGGCACCGATCCAGCTGGCCCGGGTCGACGTCCTCGAGCACCGCCCGCCCCACCACGTTCAGCGTTCCGTCGGCCTCGCGAAGCAGCGCCATGACGCGACCCCGCACCTGCCGGTCGGTGCCGTGCCACGCCTGGGTTCTGCGTGGCGCTTCGGCAAGGCCCGGAAGCCCCGCCGCAAACCACGCACACGTCGACGCCAGCGGGCAGTCCTCACACCGCGGCGCACGCGCCGTGCACACCAGTGCGCCCAGTTCCATCGACGCGACGGCCCATCGCGCCGCATCGGAGGCCGTATCAGGGACGATGCGCGCAGCAAGATCGCGCTCGGCTCGCGCGACGCTCGGCCCGGGTAGCGGCTCGCCAGACCACGCGCGACCGATGATCCTGCGCACGTTGGTGTCGAGCACGACCGCCCTGCGCCCAAACGCAAAGGACTCGACCGCGGCGGCCGTGTACTCGCCCACTCCGGGAAGAGCCAGCAGGGCATCGGCATCGGCGGGCACCTCGCCTCCGTGCTCGTCGACCAGGGCCCGCGCGCACTCCCACAGACGCTTGGCCCGGCGCGGGTAGCCGAGGCGTTCCCACGCGCGCACGGCATCGGCCTGGGATGCCGCCGCGAGGTCCGCGGGCGTGGGCCACCGCTCCATCCACCGCTCCCACGCGGGAAGGACTCTGACGACGGGAGTCTGCTGCAGCATCACCTCGCTGACGAGCACGCCCCACGCGCTGCATCCCGGGCGCCGCCACGGAAGGTCCCTCGCGTGGGCGTCGTACCAGGTCAGAACGGCGCCGACGCGCGCCACATCCTGATCTGCGGAGTGCGCGGCGTACGGCATGCCTTCATTGTTCCAGCGCCCCGCACGGTTACGGTAGGTGCATCGGAAGGAGGCCCGTGATGGATGGTCTTCGCGAGCCGGTGGGTGGTCAGCCCCCCGAGGTGTATTGGCGCCGACGCATCGTCGCGATCGTGGGAGCCGTACTGCTGTTGGTTGTCCTGTACTTCTTGCTGTTCTCCCCAGGGGGCGGCGACTCGAATGCCGCGCCCGCCACCACGCCAGATCCGACGGTGACGGCAGACCCCACCGCAGGGGCGACTGCGGGCGCCGATGTCTCGCGACCCTGCACGGCAGCGGATGTGACCCTCACCGCGACCCCCAACCCGAGCAACTTCGGTGCTGGCGCCCTGCCCGTGTTCGACGTGTCTATTACGCACACCGGCACTTCTCCGTGCCTCCTGGACACCGGCGCGGCTGGCGCCGAGCTGCTCATCACGTCAGGCAGCGACCGCGTGTTCTCCTCGACGGACTGCCCCACGGACGCCACGATCAACGCGCGCGAGTTCCTGCTGCAGCCCGACGCGGAGGAGACGTTCTCGGTGACCTGGTCTCGCCAGCGGTCAGCACCCGAGTGCACCGCGGTCTCGGCCGCGCCCGGCGACGGCACCTATCACGCCGTGCTCACGATCCAGGGGATCGAAGCACCCGACGTCACCTTCACACTGGGCAGTTAGCCACACTGGGCAGTTAGCCACACTGCGGAGTTAGCGCGCTACTGCGCCGGCGTCACGCCGGCTCGCATGGCGTCGGCGAGGGTTTCCACGGCGATCACCGTCATGCTCCCCGCGACGGCCTCGCTCGCCGATGCGTCCACTCCCACGGGAACGATCGCGTGGGTGAAGCCCAGCCTGGCAGCCTCAGACAGGCGGGTGCCGATGGCGCTCACGGGGCGCACCGCGCCAGACAGCGCCACTTCCCCGACGGCGATGAATCCCTTGCGCACAGGCCGGTCCGCACGTGCGGATGCGAGAGCCAGGGCCAGCGCGAGGTCCGCCGCCGGTTCAGCCACCTTGGCTCCGCCCACGGTCGAGACGTAGACGTCGTCGGCGACGAGCGCGACGCCCACCCTCCGGTGCAGCACCGCGAGCATCATGGCCACGCGCGCGGAATCCATCCCTGACGTCGCCCGACGCGGATTCGACAACGCGGAGGGCGCCACGAGCGCCTGGATCTCCGCGGGGAGCGCGCGTCGACCGTCGATCGTGATGGTCGCGCACGTTCCCGCTATGGGCTCTCCTGTCTGAGAGAGGAACAGGCCGGACGGATCGGGGACCTCCTCGATGCCCGCCTCCACCAACTGGAAGCAGCCCACCTCATCCACGGATCCAAAACGATTCTTGAGGGCACGCAGCAGCCTCAATGGTGAGTGCGCGTCGCCCTCGAACTGGCACACCACGTCCACCAAGTGCTCAATGAGTCGCGGACCCGCCACGGAGCCATCCTTGGTGACGTGACCCACGAGGACCATGGGGACCCCCGAGATCTTTGCCGCCTGAACCAGCGCGGATGCCACCTCGCGCACTTGGGACACGCCTCCCGCAGATCCCTCGATCGATGCCGACGCGATGGTCTGGATCGAGTCGATGATCACCAACCCGGCGTCTTCTACGGCCAGGTGCGCGAGAACGATGCCCAAGTCAGTTTCGGCGGCCAGCTTGAGGCGCGGCTCAAGCGCCCCCATGCGCTCCGCACGCAACCGCACCTGCCCCGCGGATTCCTCGCCAGAGATGTAGAGGACGTCTGTGCCCTCACGAGCCGCCCGTGCGGCCACCTCGAGAAGCAGCGTCGACTTGCCCACGCCCGGCTCCCCGGCAAGCAACACCGCCGCACCGGCCACCAGCCCGCCGCCGAGGACGCGATCGAATTCCGCCACCCTCGTGGGGTGGCGCGCCGACTCACTGGAAGGAACGTCGCCGATGGGTCGAGCCGGTGTGGCGATGGCGGAGGCCTTGGTCCGTGGCCCGGCTGCGACACCCACCTCTACCACGGTGCCCCACTGTTGGCACTCGCCGCAGCGGCCCACCCATTTGACTGCGGTCCACCCGCATTCTGTGCACCGGTAGGCGGGCGCGGTCTTCTTGGGAGTGGCCATGGCGTCACGCTACCTGCCCGATCTGACACGCGCGGGCCGCACGAACAGCGGCGTGCACCCCCCTGGGCATAACCTGGGCCCATGGCTAGTGACGAGTACCGTCCCCCGTGGTTGCCGGTGAATCCCGTGCCGGAGCCCGCTGAGACCAGCGACAACGCTCCCGAGGCGGAGCCCGACCCCGTCGTCACCGCACACTCCGAGGCGGAGCCCGACCCCGTCGTCACCGCAGACTCCGAGGCGGAGCCCGACCCCGTCGTCACCGCAGACTCCGAGGCGGAGCCGGCCCCTGAAGCCGAAGCCGAGCGCGAGGACCCGCCAACGCCGATCGCGTCTGAGGTTGCACCTGCGCCTGCGCCTGAGTCCGCGCTTCCCGCCGCGCCGCTCACGGCTTGGCCGTTCACCGCTGCGCCGACCCCTGCGCCGACCGCTGCGCCGACCCCTGCGCCGACCGCTGCGCCGACCCCTGCGCCGACCGCTGCGCCGACCGTTGCGCCTTCGCTGACGCTGACTCCGACTCCGGCAGCCACCGATGCTTCGTTCGCCGATCCCTCCGCGGCAGTCCCGCCCACGGGATCGAGCCCGTCGCCCGCCGCTGCCGCTGCCTTCTTTGGTGTGCGTGGCGACCGCGCCGCGGTCCGGCGCGAAACCGAGGCAGTCGAACCCGAGCCGACCAGCGACGAGCCCGAGCCGACCAGCGACGAGCCCGAGCCGACCAGCGACGAACCCGAGCCGACCAGCGACGAACCCGGGTCACCGGCCGTCCGGACGCCGCCGCGAGCGTCCGAGCCTCCGGCAGAGTTCAGTCCTGCCCCGGCCTTCGTGCCTCCGCCGGCGTTCGAGCCTTGGCGAACGTTCGAGCCTGCGCCGCCCGCGCCCCAAGACCCTCCACTGGCAGAGCCGACGACGACGCCGCCCCCCGTCATTCGCTCGAGCCCGTACTTGAGCGGGTCCCTCCCCGTCACCGATCACGGCGACGAGGAGCCGGAGGAGCGTGCGAGCGCACAGGACTCGTGGGCGCCAAGCCGTCCGTCGAGCCCGCCCGTGACCGGGTCCTTCCCCGCCGTGCGTCCCGACGACCTCACGCTCACCAAGCCGCAGATGCCGCTCAGCGCCCATTCTGCGGTTACGCCACAGATTTCCCCAGCCGCGCCTGAGCACACTGCCGCACCGGAGCCTGAGCAGACTGCAGAGCCCGAGCAACTTGCAGAGCCCGAGACGACTGCGGACTCGATCCCCACCCCGATTGAGGCAGACGAGGATGAAATCATCGCCCCGATCCTGCCTCCGCCGGACACGGAAATCATGCCGCGCGCGGGAGATGACGAGAGCACGGTGGGCGACGCACCGGCGTCGGGGACCACGCCTTGGAGCCCGACCGAATCCTCTGAGGGGCAAAGCGAGAAAGAGTTCTCCCCGGCACCTACAGACTCGGTGAGGCAACTCGGCGCCTCCGCGATCTCGAATGCGAGCCTGCAAGCCGCTGGCGCCCCCACGCCCATATCGGGCGTTCCCCGCGTTCCTGAGCACGAAAATGAGTTCCCGTCGTTCGGCGATGAGGAACCGTTCGTCCCGCGCTTCGAGCCGTCCGTGAGCACAATGCCGACGCCGACGCCGACCGTGAGTTTCGCGGAGCCCGCTCCTCGAGTCCCATCACCACTGGATGAATTGGACGTACCGGAGACGGACGAGCCGGCGTACACGCCGCGAGTCGAGCTGAACTCATGGCCTTCGGATGAGCCCGGCCCCAAGCGCGAGTCTGCGACCCGCGACGCTCCCGTTGTGCAGAATGCAGCCGCCTTCGCGCCTCCTTTGGAAGGCGCCCCAGCATTGCCCGCGCGCCCCTGGTCGGCTTTCGACGACGACGACGTCGAGTTCGCGGCGACGACGATCGAACCCAGGTCAGGTTTGCCGGCAGAGATGGTCGCAGAGATGGAAGCAGAGAGAGAATCGGATGCCCTGGTGCACTCCACCGACCCAAAGGATTCGACCGTGAATGAACCCGCAGAGCCGCGGCTCCCGATAGTGCCCAGGCGCGCCGTGACGGATTCCGCGTCGGGCGAGGAGACACCGTCCGACGCTCCAGCCACGGAGTCCGACCTCGAATCGGAGAACAACGCGGAGAGCACCACCGGCGACCAGGACGTCGCCGCGACGGCACCGCGCAATCGCAGGCGGTGGGTCTGGTGGTTGATCATCGCGCTGCTGGTCGCGTCGGCGGCAGGCGTCCTCATCTACCGCATGTTCTTGCTTCCCGAGCCGATCACGTTGCCGGTCCCGACCGTCACCGCCAGCCCCGCGACCCCGTTGGGTTCGCCATTGGCGATCGCGGAGCCGACCGACTTTGTGGCCGCCCTACCAGACACGGTGGGGACAGACGTCCTGATGGCGTACGAGAGCATCGATCCGTTGACGGAGCCGGACTTGCCGGCACGGCTCGCCGAGCACGACAGGCTCAGCTATGGAACCGGTACCGGCGCACCTGACTTCGTCGTGAACGCGTATCAGCACTACACCACGGACGACGCTCAGAAGGCATACGACTCGTGGGCTGCGGACGCCACCGACGTGGAGCCGGTCCTGGTCGACGGTGAGCAGGTGGGCGATCGCGCCCTCATGACGCAGGGTACCGAGGGCACGGTGGTGTGGCGCAACGTCACGGCCGTGTTCGTGCTCACCGGCCCAGCTGAGTCGGTACTGGACTTCTACGAGCACTACGGGGTGTAGCGGTGGCGCGTTCTCCGGGCGGCAAACGGGGCCCGCGCCCCGGAGGCCCGGATACTCGCGCTGAGATCCTCGCCGCCGCCGGTGCGGTGTTCTCACGCGACGGTTATGCCCGCGGCTCCATCCGCGGGGTCTCACGCGAGGCGGGCGTGGACCCAGCCCTGGTGCGCCACTATTTCGACTCCAAGAGCGAGTTGTTTGTGGAGTCGATGAGGCCACCGATCGACTTGGGGATGCAGGCCTTGAACCTTGCGCAGGGCGACCCCGATGTGGTGGGCACGCGCGTCATGACCTTCTTTGTCGAGGTGTGGGACGACCCGGTGCGCGGTCCCCGCATCGTCGCGGTGATGAGGGCCGCACTGGATCACCCGGAGGTGGCGGACTTCGTTCGCGAGCTCATCGTCGAGGGGGTCATTCAACCTGTCGCTACTGCGGTCGGCGCCAAGGACCCGGCGAGAGCCGCGATCACTGCGGCCTCCCAGGTCTTTGGGTTGGCGATGATGCGTCACGGTGCCCACATGGAGCCGCTCGCCTCCGAGCCCGCGGAGTCGCTGATCGCCCGGTACGGCCCGATTCTCACGAGACTTCTGCGCGACGACTCGCCCTAGCGGTTGACAGCCGGGCGACCGAGGAGCACCATTCCCCGCATGAGGAATACCACCCCTGAAGGAGCGGCCATCTCGATCCGCGCGCTCCACGTCATTCGCGGCGGAAACGAAGTCCTGCCGCACATCGACCTGGATGTGCCGCGCGGCCAGATCGTCGGCCTGCTCGGCCCTTCCGGCGGCGGCAAGACCACGCTCATGCGAGCCATTGTGGGCGCGCAGATCATAGCGGGCGGATCGGTGGAAGTGCTCGGCCACCCCGCAGGATCGCCCGTGATTCGCAGTCGCATCGGCTACGTCACGCAGGCCCCCTCCATCTACCCCGACCTGACGGCGCGCGAGAACCTCGCCTACTTCGCCAAGACCATGGGCGTGGGCGCCGATGGCGTGGCCAAGACGCTCCACCAAATCGGCCTGGCCGACACCGCAGACCGACCCGTGAGCACCCTTTCGGGTGGGCAAGAGTCCCGCGTAGGGTTGGGCGCCGCGCTCGTGGGCGACCCCGAACTTCTCGTCCTCGACGAGCCGACCGTCGGCCTCGACCCCGCGCTGCGGCGTGACTTGTGGCACCTCTTCCACGAGCTCCGAGACTCGGGAAAGACCCTCCTGGTGAGTTCTCACGTCATGGACGAGGCGACCCGATGCGACCGCCTGGTCTTCGTGCGAGGCGGCGGAATCCTCGCCGACGACACCTACGAGAACATCCTCGCCGACACCGGCACCGACAACGCCGACGCCGCGTTCCTCGTGCTGGCCGAAAGGATCGCGGCATGAACCTCGGACTCACGTGGAACACCGCCAAGCGCGTGCTGACTCAACTGCGCCGCGACCCCCGCACGCTCGTGATGCTCATCGTGTTGCCCGTGGCCCTCACGTGGTTGCTCCAGTACATGTTCTCCGAGTCGCCGGTGCCGCCCACCGGCCCGATCTTCAACACGATCGGCCCGCGCATCATGGGCCTGTTCCCCCTCATCATGATGTTCCTGATCACATCGATCACGATGCTCCGCGAGCGCCAGTCCGGCACACTTGAGCGACTCATGGTGGGCCCCACCGGCAAGGCCGACGTGATCCTCGGCTACGCGCTCGCCTTCGGCCTCGTGGCCACGGTGCAGGCGATCATGATGACCGCGTGGTCGGTGTGGCCGCTCGGGCTCGAGATCCCCACCGGGCTGTGGCGACTCGGGCTCGTGATGGTGCTCGACGCGCTCGTGGGTACCGCCCTTGGCCTGTTGGCGTCGGCGGTTGCCAAGACGGAGTTCCAGGCCGTGCAGATGATGCCCCTGTTCATCATTCCGCAGTTGCTGCTGGCCGGCCTCTTCATGAATCGCTCGGAAATGCCCACGGCCCTCACCTACCTCTCCGACGTACTGCCAGTGAGCTACTCGATCGACGCGGTCAACTCCATCCTCGCCGTCGGCCAAGCCAATGACATGTGGGCGCCCATCGGGATCCTGGTGGCCTTCATCGCGGGTTCGCTCGTGCTGGGCGCGATGACGCTCCGCCGCCGCACGGACTGACGCTCCGCCGCCGCACGGACTGACGCTCCGCCGCCGCACGGACTGAACCACCCGCTGCGGTACACCACGCCCTCGTTCGGCGGCGCACCCCGATCCTGGCGGTACGTCGCGCGTTTGTGCGCGCCCGATAGCCTGGGGGGCATGACCGAAACCACTCCCGCATCCTCGTCCACGATCGCCATCATCGGCGGCGGAGTCATGGGCGGCGCCATTGCCGCCAGCGTTCGCAACGGAGGCTGGTCCGCTGAGGCCGTCACCGTGGCCGATCGCAACACCGAGAACCTCGCGGACCTCGCGGCCGCCCACGGGCTGGTCACCACCACAAGCGTGGCCGAGGCTGCAGCCGGGGCGGACGTGATCGTCTTTGCCGTCAAGCCCCAAGACGCCGCCGGGGTGCTCGCCGAGTTCGGCTCCCACGTGAAGCCAGGGGCCATGCTGCTCACCGTCGCGGCGGGGCTTCCCGCGTCGTTCTATGAGGCGCGACTTCCCGCCGGGACTGCGGTCGTGCGCGCGATGCCCAACACCCCGGCCCTGGTCGGCTTTGGCGCTACCGCGATCGCGGCCGGGGCATCGGCGACCGACGCACACCTGGCCGTGGCCGCGCGAGTTCTTGCCGCGACCGGCCTGGTCGTCACCGTAGCCGAGGGCGACATCAACGCGGTCAGCACAGTATCCGGCTCCGGCCCGGCGTACTTCTACGCGTTCTTGGAGGCGATGGTCGAGGCGGGCATCACTCAGGGCCTCGACCGCGACGTGGCGACGGCGCTCGCCCGTCAGACGCTCATCGGCGCCGGTCGGTTGCTGGAGAGCTCCGGCGCGACGCCGGGCGAACTGCGCTCGCGGGTCTCGTCCAAGGGCGGCACCACGCTGGCGGCGCTCGACGCGATGCACCACGCGGGCCTGCAGACCGTCGTGGCGGTCGGTTTGGCCGCAGCAGACAGGCGCGCTCGCGAACTCGCGGTGGAGCTGTCAGGCGAGTAGTCGAATCGTCGCCCTGACCCGATAGGGCCCGAGCACAGCCACAGACGGCTCCGGAGCACCCTCCCCCGGACGTCATGAGCCAGAACAACTGGGCGCGGTACCAGCGGCGAACGGCATCAGGCCGGGAGAATCGGGCGGTTCTCGTAGAACGTCTGCAGCACCACCGTGGTGAGGGTGTTGACCGAGGCGGCGGTGCGGATGTCGCGGATGAGCGCCTCGAGATGCCGCGGCGATGCGACGCGCACGAGCAGAATGTAGGCAGCGTCGCCCGCGATCGAGTGGCACGCCTCGATCTCGGCGAGGTGCTCGAGGAGCTCCGGGGCGTTGTCAGGCTGCCCTGGGTCGAGCGGGGTGATCTCGACGAAGGCCGCAAGCGGCTTGCCTACCGCCTCGGCGTCGACCAGTGCGCGGTAGCCCGTGATGACGCCGCGCGCTTCGAGCCGCCGCAGGCGCGCCTGCACGGCCGAGACGGACAGCCCGACGGCCGCAGACAGTTCGGCGAGCGTCGCACGGGCGTCCTGCAACACCGCCCGCACGATCCCCGCATCGATGTCGTCGTCGAGGCGCGCGGGAGTGTCGTTCACCATGGCCCGACACTACCAGCGCAGACAATCAGCGGCGGGAAGAATTCCGGTGAAACAGGTGACTTGCCGGAATTTCTCCCGTAGTCTCGCGGTACCAGGTCAGCCCAGCATCACCCCTAATGCAGGGACCGGAGGTTCACATGTCGATCCACGCCCACTCGACCCAGACCATCGTCGGCGAACCCGAGGTCGTCGAGGACGCCACCCTGGCCGAGACCAGCGACGCCTGGTTGCGCCTCAAGGCGGCGGCCACTGCGATCCAGCGCCAACAGGCGCAGGACGGTTCGATCCCCGCTCCGACAGACGCGGCGGCGGACGACGCCCGCGGTGAGGCCCCCAGCGAGGCCCGCGCCCTCGTGGCAGAGATCATCGCCGGAATCCGCGCGCTCGCACCCGCCTTCCCGCATGACGCCGAGTACCTCGCCGCATCCGTCCGCGACTTTGAGCGGTGGATGGACCAGGGCTTTGGCATCCCCGACTTCCTCGATTCGCTCGCGGCGTTCCAGCCGCAGCAGCACCGGGTGGACGGCACCCGTCACCTGGTGGTGTTCCCGATGTACACCCAGAATGGCTCGCGCGACCGCCACGTCGAGGCGGTGCTCATGGAGGCGATCTGGCCCAAGTTCATCGCGCAGCTCGAGGCGGGCGACTACGGCAACAAGCTGTTCGTGTCGCTGCGCTTCCTGGACTTCACGCCTGGCTATGGCACCAACTCTGCCGTGCTGTTCCCGGAGACCATCGCGATGCGCGAGATCCCGACGTTCACGTGGGGCGCGCTCTTCGAGGACCGCGAGGCCGCGCGTTACCGACGTGTCGTTCGCGCCGCCGCCGAGATCACGAAGCTCGACCTCCCCGCGGACGCCGCGCGCATGCTCGAGGACCAGCAGCTGACCGAGAAGACGTTCGTGATGTGGGACATGATTCACGACCGCACCCACATGCGCGGCGACCTGCCGTTCGACCCCTTCATGATCAAACAGCGGATGCCGTACTTCCTGTACTCGCTCGAGGAGTTGCGCTGCGACCTCACGGCATTCCGCGAGAGTGTCGCAATCGAGAAGCGTCTCGGCTCCCGGATCGACGCCGGCGAGGCTCTCGAAGACGCGGAGGCTGAGACGCACGAGCAAGCGCGGCTCGTGCAATACGCGATCATCTTCGACCGCATCTTCCGATTCCCGCTCACGGGCTCGCGTGTGCGCAATTACGACGGGCTCGGCGGCCAGTTGCTCTTTGCCTGGCTGCACCAACGGGGCGTGCTGCACTGGACCGACACCTCTCTGGCGATTGATTGGGAGGACGTTCCCGGGGCGGTCATCGCCCTGAGCGACGCCATCAACGAGCTGTATTGGCACTCGATTGACCGGCCCAAGACCGCGCATTGGCTCGCGGCGTACGAACTCGTGCGCTCGACGCTCACGCCACACCCCGCCTCGCTGTGGGCGCGGGGGCTGCCGGACGAGATCCTCGCCGGATTGCCTCAGGGCTACACGGATGCTGTGCTGGACGACGAGTTCCCGCTGTCGATGTTCTTCGAGGCGCTCGACAAGAAGATGAAGTCGGTCATCGAATCGACCGCCGGAATCACCGGCCGCGATTCCTGACCGTCACATGCGCACGACCATATACACACGACGTGGGAGGCTGGACGCATGAGCGTCGCAGGCAGGCTCGTGGTCATCGCGGGCGCCACCAGTGTCTCCGGGATCGCGGCGGTGCGCGAGCTCAAGAGTGCCGGCGCTCGCGTGATCGCCGTGGGCCGCAATTCCGACACACTCGACGAGCTCCTGCGTATCGATGCCGGCGCGGTCGGGAGCGGCGGGTTTGAAGACGGCACAGTGGGAGAAGACGGCACAGTGGGAAGAGTCCGCACCGAGGTGTGCGACCTCACGGATGAATCCGCTGTCGCTCGGCTCGCGCACCGGGTCCACGACGCTGACGGCGCCGTGGACGGGGTGTTGCACCTCGTCGGCGGGTGGCGGGGTGGCGGCGGGCTTGCCGGGCAAAGTGATGCGGACTTCCGGTTCTTGGAGGGGTCGTTCACTGCGCTCCGCCACGTCAGCCGCGCGTTCGACGCCGACCTCCGGGGCTCCGACGCCGGCCGCCTCGCGGTGGTGTCCTCCACCGCGGTCGCTCGCCCACTGGCCGGGGGTGCGAACTACGCGGCCGTCAAGGCAGCGACCGAGGCATGGGTGCGCGCCGTCGCGCAGGGATTCGCGAAGGACTCCCGCGATGCCGGGCGACCGCTGGCCGCCGCAGCCGTGATCTTTCGGGTGCAGAGCCTCGCAGGGCTCGAGGAGGCGCTCGCGCGGCGCTTCGCCGCCCTCTGGATGACGCCAGCCTCCGAAACCAACGACACGATCGTCGACCTCAGCGCCCTCTTGATCAGCGCCCCCTCGACCCCCGAGATTGGACACCCGTGACCACCATTCACGACCCCGCCAAGCGCGGCTTTGCCTCCGACAATTACTCCGGCATCCACCCAGAGGTGCTGGCGGCGGTCGTCGCCTCCAACGGCGGCCACCAGGGCGCGTACGGCGGCGACGCCTACACGGCGCGCCTGCAGGAGGTGATGGCCCGCCACTTCGGCGCGGGCGTCGAGGCGTATCCGATGTTCAACGGCACCGGCGCGAACGTGGTGGGCCTGCAGTCGATGCTGCCCCGCTGGGGCGCCGTGGTCACGGCCGTCACCGCGCACATCAACGTCGACGAGGGCGGCGCGCCCGAGCGGGTGGCCGGCATCAAGCTGCTCACCGTCCCGACGGACGACGGCAAGCTCACTCCCGAGCTCATCGACCGCGAGGCTTGGGGTTGGGGTGATGAGCATCGCGCGCAGCCGCTGGTCGTGTCGATCACGCAATCGACCGAGCTCGGCACCCTCTACACCGTCGACGAGATCACGGCGATCGCCGATCACGCCCACGGCCTCGGGATGCGGGTCCACCTGGACGGTGCACGCATCTCCAATGCCGCGGCGTCGCTCGGCGTGCCGCTTCGCGCCTTCACGCGCGACGCAGGCGTGGACGTGCTGAGCTTTGGCGGCACCAAGAACGGGGCGATGCTCGGCGAGGCAATCGTGGTGCTCAACCCCGAGGCGTCGGAGGGCCTGACGTTCCTCCGCAAGTTCGACATGCAACTGGCGTCGAAGATGCGCTTCGTCTCGGCCCAGTTGCTCGCCCTGCTTGAGGGCGACCTGTGGTTGCGCAACGCCACGCACTCCAATGCGATGGCCCAGCGCTTGCGCGCCGGTATCGAGGAGGGGCTCGCCGACGGGTCAATCAAGGGTGTGACCTTCACGCAGCCGACGCAGGCGAACGGTATCTTCGCCACCGTGCCCGACGGCGTGGCGGATCGCCTGCGTGCCGCGTTCGCGTTCTACGACTGGGATGCCGCCAAGAACGAGGTGCGCTGGATGTGCAGCTTCGACACCTCAGAGGACGACATCGACGCGCTTCTCGCCGCGATAGCGCGCGAGACCTCAGCCGCCTGATCGCGTCGCTCCGCGCGACCTCCTCCGTGGAGTGCAACCCGCGCGGCGCGAAGGAGACGACCCGTGAGCCATCGCCGGGGCGGAATGGGTGATCGGGACACGCGATGTGCAATTGGCCTTGGGGATCGAGGGCGCCGACGAAAAGTGCTCTCCGACCCTGCATCGTCCCCCCGCAGTGGCAGTACGCTGGTGAGCGCTCTTCCGCGTCGGCGCTGACGCAGACCGGAGAGTCACGCAGCATGTCTTGAATCTTGGGAGTTCTCATGCAGTACGGCCACTTTGACGATGCCGCCCGCGAGTACGTGATCACTCGCCCGGACACCCCCCGTTCGTGGTCCAACTACCTGGGCTCGCGCCTGTACGGCGGCATCATCACCCAGGGCGCTGGGGGCTACTCGTTCTACAAGTCCGGCGGCCAGGGCCGCGTGACGCGCTTCCGCTTCAACGGCGTGCCTCAGGATGAGCCCGGCCGCTTTGTCTACCTTCGCGACGATGCCGATGGCGACTTCTGGTCGGCGTCCTGGCAGCCCGTGGGCAAACCGCTGCAGGGCCGCGACGGCGACGAGGAGGACGCGGCGGGGAACCCGACCCAGGCGTCGTCCGTGCGACACGGCTTGGGCTATTCGATCTTCCACTCGAGTTACCGGGGCATCGACTCCGAGGCGACGTTCTTCATCCCGCAGGGTCAGGCGTTCGAGTACTGGTCAGTCAAGGTCACCAACACCACCGACGAGCCCCGCAACGTGTCCCTGTTCTCCTACGCGGAGCTGTCCAACGAGTGGAACTACCGCCAGGACCTGGAGAACCTCCAGTACTCGCAGTACGTGGTGGTGTGCCGCATGAAGAACGGGATGATCCACCGTCTCAACTCGACGCGCACCCACACGTCCGAGCTGTGGTTCGGGATGGCGGGCGCCGATGCTGCGGGCTTCGACACCGACCGCGACGCGTTCCTTGGCTCGTACCGGACCCAGTCCGCGCCGATAGCCGTGGAGCGCGGCTACTGCTCCGGCTCCGAGACCACGGGCGACAACGCGTGCGCGACGATCCAGGCCAAGCTCGAGCTCGCGCCGGGCGAGACGCGTCAGGTCATCTACATGATGGGCGTGGGCGCGCCCGATGCTTCCTGGGAGGACGCGGACGGCGTCGCGCTTCCCCAGGGCCGGGAGATCATGACCACGTTCGGCACGCCGGAGGCGGTGGACCGCGAGCTGGCCGCAATTCGTAGTGAGTGGCTTGACTATCTCTCCCCCTTGCAGGTCGCCACCCCCGACGAGCAGATGAACTCGATGATCAACGTCTGGCACGCCTACCAGACCCACATGACGTTCAACTGGTCGCGCGGAGTCTCGCTGATCGAGGCCGGCGACCGCGACGGGCTCGGCTACCGCGACACGGTGCAGGACATGCTTGCCGTGATCCACGCGATCCCGGAGGCCGTCCGCGAGCGCCTCGACATGATCCTCACGGGTCAAACCGAAGAGGGCGGCGCGATGCCGCTGGTGAGGCCTTGGGCGCATCGTCCCGGCCACGAGACCACGCCGACGCTGGAGCAGTACCGCTCCGACGACCCGCTGTGGCTGCCGATCACCGTCGCCAACTTTGTGTACGAGACGGGCGACACCGGCTATTTGGACACCGTGCTGCCGTATGCCGACCACGGCGAGGCGACGGTCTTCGAGCACCTCAAGCAGGCCATCCAGTTCTCCCTCAACCACCTGGGCAATAACGGCCTGGTGCAGGGGCTGCAGGCCGACTGGAACGACTGCTTGCAGTTCGGCACCACGGGCGAGTCCATGTTCTCCACCTTCCTGATGGCGAACGGCGTGCGCGTGATCGCGGAGCTGGCCGACCAGACCGGTCGCCACGACGACGCCGAATGGGCGCGCTCCGTGTTGGACGGGCTCGAGCCCGTGCTCGAGAACGCGTGGGACGGCGGCTGGTACATCCGCGGCATCTCCTCAACGGGCGCCAAGCTGGGGTCCGACTCCCTGGACGAGGGCAAGATCTACCTCGAATCCAACGTGTGGGCCGCCATCTCGCAGACCGTTCCGGAGGCCCGCGCGATCGGCGCGATGGACTCCGTGTACGAGCGGCTTTCGACCGAACACGGCGTCGCACTGTGCGCGCCCGCCCACACCAAGGAGGTCCCCGGCGTCGGGCTCTCGCTCCTCGTCTTCCCGCCCGGTCACAAGGAGAACGGCGGCATCTTCTGTCACGCGAACGCGTGGACCATCGTGGCCGAGGGCATCCTGGGCCGCGGCGACCGCGCGTACGAGTACTACCGCGGCTTCCTGCCCGCCGGATACAACGACCTCGCCGAGATCCGCCAAGTGGAGCCGTACGTCTACTCCCAGTTCGTGCACGGCCCTGAGTCGCCGCGCTTCGGCCAGGCCCGCAACCCGTGGCTCACCGGCACCGCATCGTGGGCCTATGTGGGCGTCACCCAGTACATCCTGGGCGTCCGGGCCGAACTCGACGGGCTCCGCATCGACCCGTGCCTCCCCGAGGGCTGGAACGGGTACCAGGTCATGCGCCGGTTCCGAGGCATGAACCTGACGATCAACGTGGTCAACGTCGACGGCCTGGCCACCGGCGTCTCGTCGGTGATGATCGACGGGGTCGAGGTCGCCCCCTTTGATGACGGGAAGCGCGGGGCGCTGGTGCCCATCGAGGCGCTTGCCGACGGGGACGTGCTCACGGTCACGATGGGGGAGCTCTTCTCAGCGTCGGCCCGCTCTGTGGCGGGTTAGTGAAGGTCTCGCCACCCACGGCTCCTGTGGGGACGCTAGGGCTGCGAAACGGTCGCTTCGGCACCACCACACGTGCCCGCGGGGCGCATCGGCCGCGCGGCCCGCTTGCCTACTTGGCGTCAAGCACGTCCACCACAAACACCAACGTCGAGCCGCCGGGGATGGGGCCCATGCCGCGGTCGCCGTAGCCGGCCTCCGGGGGCACCACCAGCAGCACCTTGGAGCCCACGGGCTGGCCGACGATGCCGTCCACCCAGCCGTCGATGAGCGAGCCGCGCGCGATGACGAAGGAGATCGGCTCGCCGCGGTCCCACGAGGCGTCGAACTTGGCGCCGTCCCACAGCCAGCCCGCGTAGTGCACGGTGATGGACTGACCCTCGACCACGGCAGCGCGATCGCCAGCTTCAAGCACCTCGACAACCAGGCCCTCGGGCTTGACGGCGGTGGTGAAGTCGATGGCGGGCGCGCCGTTGGCGGCACGGGTGATCTGGGGAAGGGCGTGGTCGGCCATGTCTGCTCCTTGGGTTGGTCTCTGCGGCAAGCCTAGGCGACGCCCGTGCGGAGTGGACCCGCTCGGGGCAGTTCCCTGCCCCGAGCGGGTCAGGCGTACCGTCTCTGACACACGGACGGTCGCCGCTCCTGCGCGTCTCGCGAAACTCGCCGTCGCCGCACCGTCGACGGTGTCAGGGACGGTACGCATCACCCGCCGATATGCACGCCCTGCTGGTCGTTGACGCCGCGCCGCGTGACCCACAGGCTGGTGAAGGTCACAGTCGAGAGGACGCCCACGATCACGCCGAGTGACGCGAGCGTCGGCACCTCCGGGGTGGCGGGCCAGATGCCGTGCGCCCAGTGCAGCGTCAGCTTCACGCCGATGAACGCCAGGATCGCCGCGAGCCCGTAGCCGAGGTGGACGAGCCGCGACAAGGCGCCCTCAAGCACAAAGTAGAGGGCGCGCAGGCCCATCAGCGCGAAGGCGTTCGTCACGAACACCAGGTACGGGTCGCCCGTGATGCCATACACCGCGGGCACCGAGTCCACGGCGAAGACGATGTCCGTTGTCATCACCGCGACCACGACGAGGAACAGGGGCGTCAGCGCGCGTCGGCCGTTCTCACGCACCGACATCCGGGTTCCACGATACGAGTCGGTCACCGGCCAGAACTTGCGGATCACCCGTACGCTGCGCATCTGGTCCGGGTCGACCTCGTGTTCCACGCCGCGGATGGCGTCGCGCATCACCTTGATGGCCGTCGCGACGAGGATCACGCCGAACAGCAGGAAGGTCCAGTCGAAGCGCTGCAACATCTCCGCGCCGAGCGCGATGAAGATACCGCGCAGCACCAGTGCACCCGCCACGCCGATGAGCAGCACGCGCTGCTGAAGCTCGCGCGGCACGGCGAAGGAGGCCAGCAGCAGCATGAACACAAAGAGGTTGTCGACGGACAGCGACTTCTCCACCAAGTAGCCGGTGTAGTACTCGAGCCCGAGCTGACCGCCGTGCGCCGCCACCACCCACACCCCGAACGCGAGCGGCAGCGCAATGTAGATGATGGACCACTTCACCGCCTCGCGCATCGCGACCGCGTGCGGCTTGTGAGTGATCACAAAGTCCAAGGCAAAGACGGCGAGCACCACCACGAGGGTGATGGCCCAGAGGCCGGGGGTGCCGATCGACGGATTCGTCGCGGCCGATGCCGGTGCGGTAGTCGTTGCTGCGGCAACAAGAACAGTGGGGATCAAGCGGGGTCTCCTCAGAACAAAGCTGCTCTGAGGTCTCCTTCGCCTTCCACACGATGGTGCGGCGGGCGCCCGTCCGAGAACGTCGCGGGACGTTCGTATTGACCGGAGCGGAACTTGAGAAGTACTCCCCTCACGGATTACTGTACGGCACCGCACCCGGCGCGACGATGCGCAGGTGGGCTGCGATCGCGCTGAAGGTCCGGACCGCAGAGATTGTCGTTCACTCGATCACGGTGCCGGTTGATGGATCTGCCTTTGCCGTCACCGACGAGATGTATCCCACTGAGTCACCGAGTCAATGGGCACGCGAGCCACTCCGCTCTGCCGTCGATCACCTAGCAACCTGGGTGAATCACGCCGTGCCGTTGGAGCAGTACGAGGGGCACGAGTGGCGTCCGGGGCGGTATCACCTCACGGGCTATCCCGACGCGGAAAAGCTGACCGGGATGCTTGAAGACGCCACCGACTTCCTCGACCGCGCGACGATCCGGTATCTCATCCGCATGGGCGCGGACGTCCGCCGCGAACTCAAGGACGCGCTCATCACCGCAGCAGAACGCACTGCGAGCACCGACGGCGGCGAGTTGGTCCGTGCGATGCGTGAGACGTTTGACGAAGAGTTCATCTCAGACCTCTAGTGAGACGACCGCCCGGACTCCGCGCCATTGGACCTGGTCTGGAACTCGGATTCCTCGATCCATTCACGAGCGATGTTTGCATAGCGGCGTCGCTCGTTCTGGTTGAGTCCGGCCAGCTTGGGAAGCAGCTCAAACATCGTTCGGATGTAGCCGACGATGTCCTCCTTTGGCCCGCCCGAGCAGGCTACGAGTACTTCGATGACCTTTCCCGCGTCCCCGCCCGTGTCGATCAGAGCGACGAGTTCGCGGGCGTCCTTTCTGCCCTTCTCTGTGGCGTGTCGGTCGATGAGAGCCGCGATCTTTGTCGCGATGTGGGCATCGAGGGTGAGGGTGAGCCATCCCTCCACTTTGAAGACCGGGTCGACGAACTGGGTGAGAATGCCCACATCGAGGAGGAGGTTCGTTCCCAGCTTTGACTCGTGCGGGAAGTACGCGTCGACGTGGACGCCATCGACATCACCTCGCGCCTTCTTGCCGCCACTGTGCAAGTGGTTTTCGCTGTATTCACTCAGCCGCAGTGGCAGCTTTTGCCGAAGGTTCTGGTCGTTAATGATGAGATCGATGTCGTGGCTAATCTCGCCACCAACGCGGGCGTTCGTGGCCCACCCTCCGATGAGGATGGAAGGATCGAGATCGTATCCGAGGGAGTCCAGCACGGCTCGAAGCCTTCCTTCGTCGTCTACTCCGAGAATCGTCATCTGGCGTCGCCCTCTTGATCCCACTCGCGATCGCGAATGAAGCTGTCACGAAGCGCCATCCTGAACTCCGAAGCCGCCCAACCGGGGGTGGCGAAAAGGTCGGCGTAGGTCTGCGAAAGACTCGAGTAGCCGTTCCAAGTCTTCATGGCGCGCTTGTCCATTGATAGCACCCGAACCTCATCGCCCTCGGGCAGTGTGCTCAGGTCGGCCGAGGCGGGCATGTAAACGATGTGCTCGCGAAAGTCGGCGACGGCGCGTCCTTTGAGGAGCGCGTTTGCGGCGTCTGGCCCACCAAGGGCGTAGGGACCGCGAGCCGTGTCCAGGAGGGGACCTATCGCATCGCGCGACGTTGTCGCGAGGGTGTCTCGCTTGAGGTTTCGCCACGCGCACAGCATGGTGAGAACCTTGTCGATGCTGACTACGGCAAGCCCTCCGCGGCTGTAGCGGTCGATAGAGCCGTTGCTCTCGAGGCGTTCTAGGGCTAAGTAGGCGGTCGTGCTAGGCACACCCGCATCGTATGCGAGGTCGCCGACGTTGCTCCACGTTCGCTCTCCTTGGAGCGCGTGGTCTGCGAGGCTTCGCCAAACGAGTTCGTTGCCTTTCATCACGTGCCCTCTCCCGGCCGAGTTACAGGTATTCCTGAAATCCAGATTACAGCAATTTCTGTAACTGCGGTTGCGGGAACGTCGGAACCAGCCAACCCTCGCGGTCCGGCAGAGACATGCAAAGCCATGCGGCCGTAGTGTGGGCGCACCATGAACAACACCCTTACAGCGCTCACCGGGGTGCGCGTCGGCCACGCCACGCACCTGGACAAGCTCACCGGCTGCACCGCCATCATGTTCGACAAGCGCCTCACGGTCGCGTTCCAGTCGTACGGTGGGGGCGCGGGCGGCTACAACACCGAGGGCCTGCAAAGCGGCAAGACCAACTACAAGCTCAACGGCATCTTCGTGACGGGCGGCAGCGGGACGGGCCTCATGGGCGCCACCGCGATCATGGAGTGCCTGCGGGCCGACGGTCGCGGCTCGCGGTCCGGACCCGACGGCAGCATCGTCAATCCCTCCGTGACCGGCGCGGCCATCTACGACCTGGGCATGGACATCGCCCCCTACGACGCCGAATACGGCGCCGAGGCCTACCGCAACGCGACGACGGCGCCCGTGCAGGGCGGCAACGTCGGCGCGGGAACGGGGGCGGCCGTCGGCAAGTTCCTGTGGCTCAATGGTGGCGCCAAGGTGGGAGCGATGAAGGGCGGCATCGGCTCCGCGCGCGTGGACCTGGGCGGCGGCATCATCGTGACCGCGCTGACGGTGGTCAACGCGATGGGCAACGTGGTGTTGCCCGACGGGTCGGTGTTGGCGGGCAACCGCGACGGCAACGGCGGCTACAAGCGCTTCGAGGACGTGGCCGAGCGCGTCACGCGCAACCTCGAGAACACCACGATCACCGTGGTGGGCATCAACGTGGACCTCGGCTCGACGGAGCACTACGAGAAGGTCGCGCACCTCGCGTCGCACGGCCAGGTGCGCGCCATCAACCCGGTCCACACCTCGGGCGACGGCGACTCGATCTTCGTGTTCAGCACCGCCGAACTGCGCAATCCCCTCAACGCAGACGGACCCCTGTTCACCACGGGCACGAGCGACATTCACCTGCAGGTCGACCTCCTCGGCCACGCGGCGGCGACCGCCGTCCAGGAGAGCATTTACGATGCGTGCCGCCAGGCCGAGTCCGTGGACTTCGCGGCCGCGTACGACGGGATCGTGCCGGCGGTCGGGGCCTAGCGCCCCCACCAGCGCGCCCTATCCGCACACCGCGCCTGGTTTCCGGACCGGAACCAGATCCAGCGTGCGGATAGGGCGCACGAGGGGTGGAACCGGGTGGTGCCGCGCTCAAGAGCAAGCGCCGCACACACCGCCGTGCGGCCCACCACTTGGGTGAGCCGCACGGCGTGAGCACTGCGAACGAGGTCTACGGTCCCTAGGCGGCTGCCACAGTGCCGATGGTCGTGGCGTCGGTGGTGGTGCCATCAAGCACCAACCAGCCGATGCTCTTCCCTGTCGCGGTGCCGCCCACAGAGATCTCGTAGTCGGCTCCCGACGTGATGTCGCTCGACGAGAAGATGAACGACTGCGAGGCCTTGGCTGTGGTGAAAGACGCGATCTGAGCTCCGTCGCCATCCGCGATGGTGATGAGAGTGCCCGCCGGAACGGTGCCGCTGAAGGTCATCGCGAGCGACGCCTGCGTCGAGGTCTCACCCGGTGCCACCGCCATCTCCGCGGTGCCGTTTGCCGCGAGCGTTCCGCCGGTGACCGTGAAGGTGTCGTCGACGTCGAGGGCGCCGTTGCGGGTGTCGTCGGTGCCCGACACCACGAGCGTGCCGCCCGTCATCGTCATCGAACCGTTGACGTCCACGCCGTCGCTCTGCGTGTCGAGCACGTACGTGCCGCCAGAGAACTCAAGGAAGCGAGTGCCGTTGTCGCCCTCGGCGGGGCCGCCGAAGCCGCTACCCACCATGGCCGAAACCGTCAAGGTCGTGATGTCGTCGACCGTGGCGGTCGTGCCGGCCCGGGTATCGGAGCCTCCCCGCATTCCGGCGGCCTGGTCTGACGGCAAGCCTGCGGCCTCGTCGACGACCGTTCCGTCGTCGACCGCAACGCCCGGTCCGGGCCGGCCCGGCATTCCTGCGGCCTGGCCTGTAGGCGGGCCAGCGGGCATTCCCGCGGCCTGGTCTGCGGGCAATCCCTGGTCGACTGCCGCCGCATCCGTGGTGGTCGCGGCTGTCGTCCCGTCAGCGGCCTCAAGTGATTCGACCCCGCCGGCCACGTTGATGCCGTCGTCGGAAGAGGCCACGTTGACGTCGCCACCCGACAGGTACATGTACGCACCCTCGATGCCCTCGACGCTTTCGGTGATCGCGATGGTCCCGCCGTCGATGCGCAGCACCGCGTCGGAGTGGAGCCCGTCGTCGCCGGCGGCGATCGTGAAGTCGCCGTCCGTGACGGTGAGCTGGCGCGCGGCGTCGGCGCCGTCGGAGCCCGAGGTGAGGTCGAGCGTGCCGCCGTCGATCCAGATCACGCCGACTGCCGCGTCGGCGTCTTCATAGACCGAGTCGTTGTCGGACCTGAGCGCGTCGCCGTCGGCGATCACGGTGAGGGTGCCCGACGTGACGACCAGGTGGTCCTTGCCGCGCACGCCGTCGTCGGCTGCTGTCACGGTGACGTCGCCACTGGCCATCACGAGCGAGTCCTTCGACGTGATGCCGTCGTTCGCGTGGGCGGTGACCGTGAGCGCGCCATCGCCGGCGATCCACAGGTCGGACCTCGAGTACAGGGTCGCGTTGGGAGCGTCCTCGACCGTTTCGTCGACCACGGCGTCTGCGGCATCGGCGGCATCGGCGAGGGTGTTGACGGATCCGTCGGCGAGCCAGACGATCACCTGACCGGCGTCGACCACGTTGATGGCCGCGACGTCGGCGGCCGTGATGTCGACGCCGTCGAGCACCAGGTTCACCACCTCGTCGGGCACGTTGATGACGAGCGACCCGGAGGTCAGGGAGCCCGTCAGGGAGTACGTGCCGCCGACGCTCAAGGTGACGGTGTCGCCGTCGACGGTGGCGCCATCTCCACCGGACGATGCCCCGTCGGCCAGGGTCACGGCCACGGCGTCGGCCGTGTCAAAGGTGAGGTCGGCCTCGGCCAAGCCCAGGTCGGAGTACGCGAGCTCGGACACCGCCCCGGTGATCGAGGAGGCGGCGACCGCGGTCTTCGTGCCTTCGGCAACGGTCGCGGTTCCGGTGCCCGCGCTGCAGCCGCTGATGAGCAGCGCCCCCACGATGGTGAGGCTGGCAAAGAAGGTGGTGGGGTTTTTCATGGCAAAAGCCTTTCTAAGCGGCCGCGCGGTTCGCGGCGGTAGCGGGAACGTAGCGGCGCAACGTGCGCGACCAACGGTTCGATGGAAGTTCGGGGTGAAGCGCCGCAAGCGACGTGCAGTATTTGCTGATACGGGCGGGGCGGATGCCGTGGGCCCACAGCGCGCGGTCCACGGTGCCGGCGCCGCCAGCGGACTTGGTTTCCACCACCAGTAGGTCGCCGTAGTCCATGCGCCCGCCGTGGGCGTCCACGGCCGCGACGTTCTGGTCGATCGTGACCCTCGCGTCGTGCGTCACGAGCGTCACCCGCTCATAGGACGTGTGGAGCACCTCGGTCAGGTCGTCGACGTGATCGGCGATCGCGTCAAAGGAGGCGACGAACTCGCGGGCCTCGCGAGACAGCCCACGGGAATCGGTGCGAGCCACGGCGGGGTCTGAGTCTGTCAACCAGTGCCGCGTCTTGGCCGTGGTGCCGGTGATCGATCGCTCCTTGACCTCGATCGCCGCGGCACTCGCGTCCACATAGTGCCTGGTCCGCACCTTGTAGCGGCGGGGACGCTTGTGCGCGGCGCGACGGTAACTGTCGAGGTGTGGGGTGTCGTAGTAGGTGGACGCGTAGCGGAAGCTCCGGTTGCCGTCCACCTCGAGCACATCCGGGGCCGCGGCGAGCGAGCCAAGCACCGCCGCCCACTGTTCGGGCGTCACCACATACTTGCGGTCCATCCGCGTCTGGAGCGACGCCTTCTGGTTGACCTGGTCGAGCGTGATCGACGGGAGCTCCGCCACCAGCTCGAGCCAGCCGGTCATCGGCGGCCTCGGGCGTTGACGGCAGAGTTGGCGCCCGTCACCGTGGCGCCCATGTGGGCGTCGAGGGCATCGGCCGCGCCGTTCGGCTTGTTGGCGGGCAAGGTGAAGCGCACGTCGCACGTGGTGGTGTCGCTCACCAGGTCGACCTTGCGCAGCGTCACCCTTTCGATGCGGGCTCCCAGGATCGCGCCCAGGAGTTCGCGGGCCGCCTGCTCGTCCGTGACGGCCTGGTCGAGCACCATCGTCTGCTGGCGGGTCCGCGCGAAGAGGGCGGGGTGATCGCCAGCGGCGATGACTCCCAGCAGCACCGCCATCAGGGTGAAGCTCACGTAGGGAGAGATCGACGGGAAGCCGCCGAGCAGGCCCAGCGCGATCGCGGTGAAGTAGTACGCGATCTCCGCGTGGTCCATCTCGGTCGAGCGCAGTCGGATGATCGACAGGACCGCGAAGATGCCGAGGCCGAAGCCGAGCGACAGCTCCGCAGTGGCCATCGCATAGGTGACTCCCATGACGCCCACGTTGATCGACAGGAAGGCGACGATCAGGTCGCGGCGGCGGTGGCGGGGGAAGTACAGGCCGAAGACCATGATCGCGATGGCGACGAGGTCTGCTGCGATGAAGGCGAAGACTGACATGAGAGGTCCTTACGTGTGAGAGCACCTGAGCGCTGATGTGCTCTCATCACAGCGTACAAATCTGCACGGACCCTGGGGCGAACCTTAAGAACGGCTCAGAGTGCGTCGACCTTCCACTTCTTGAGCGCGATCCAGGTGATGGTCGCGGTGGTCGCGATCTCGATGATCGAGAAGTACGTGTAGTACATGGTGGACGTGCCGACGAACAGGGTGGCGATCTGCACCAGCGTCATCACGGCGCCTGCGGCGACGGAGTACCAGCGCGCGAGTCGGTGGGAAGCGATGCGCGTGATGAGCGTGGCCGCGATCGGGATGGTCATCAAAATGCCGGCGCCCAAGAGTGCGCCCTGGTTCAGCTGCACGGGGCCCGTGCCATCGAGGATCTCGCGCATGTAGTCGGCGTCGTGGCTGCCGAGCACGTCGCAATACAGATAGTTGAGGATCGCGAACAGCCACAGTGCGGACACGATGCCGCGGGGGCCGATGCGGGGGGCGTTGGCCGGTACGGCGGCGCGAGCGTCGGGCGTTGCGTTGGGGGCGGTGGTGGTCACGATTTCTCCTTCTCAAGCGAACCTTACGTTGTAAGATTCTTACGGTGTAAGGTGATGCTAGCGCATAGCATGGGCGCACCACAAGGGAGGGTTTCTTTGTCCGCTAGTCAGAGCCCTACAAGCAGAGCCAAGGAGCAGCTGAGTCGCGAGCGCATCGTCGACGCGGCCGTGCGTCTCGCCGACGCCGAAGGGATGCGGGCGGTCACGATGCGTCGGGTCGCGGACGAGCTCGGCTTCGAGGCGATGAGCCTGTACCACCACGTGGCCGACAAGGGCGCTCTCCTGGCGGGCATGGCCGAGGTGATCGTGGGCGAGGTCGCCATGAGGGGCGCCGACATCCGCCACGACGACTGGCGCGACACTGTGCGCGCGCGCTGCCTCGCCGCCCGCGGCATCATGCTCGACCACCCGTGGGCGCCGGGGCTGATCTCCCAACAGACCGAGTCCCCCGTCACCGCGTTCATGCTGTTCGAGGAGTTGGTTGCCACCCTCATCGACGCGGGCTTCGACTACGACCTTGCGCATCGGGCGATTCACTCGTTCGGATCGCTCGTGCTCGGCTTCACCAACGAACTGTTCGACCCGGATCCCAGCATCGACGAGGAGATCGACGAGCAGGCCATGCTTGCGATGGCCGCGGGCATGCCGCATCTGCTCCAGTTGGCTCAGATGGGCCCCCACGAGTCCGACGGCTCACTCAGCACGTGCGACACGCAAGCCGAGTTCGAGTTCACCGTGTCGCTGATCGTCGACGGCCTCGAAGCCAGGCGGGCCGCACTACCGCAGGACGGCTAGGGCGCCGCCGACTCCGCGGTGATCGCCAGCCCCGCGTTGACCTCATACATCCGCACCAGGAACGCGCGCTCGTCGAGGCGCTTGCGTCGCAGCCAGTGCGTCACCTCTTCATTGCACTTGCTCGCGTTGCACGAGCGGCACGCCGGGACCACGTTCTCCGCCGTGTAGCGCCCGCCGCGGGAGATGGGGAGGACGCAGTCTCGTTGGAGCGAGGCATCGGCCGATGCCTGGGCGCCGCAATATGCGCAGCCTCCCCAGGCCTCCTGGATGGCGGCCCACTGGGTGGTCGTGAGGTCGTTGTCTGCGGCGTCGACCCGGCGCTTGCGCTTGCGCGCTGCGCGAGCGCGACGGGTCTGACTGACGGCCATGCTCGTCAGGCTACGGCCACCCCGGTCGCGCACGCGGGTGCCACGATGGACACATCGCCACTTGGAAGGACACCGTCGCGTATGTGCTGGAGCAGCTCGAGCCGCTCGACGTGTGTGTGACCTTCGCCGATAGATGGCGGGGTTCTGCCGTTGGTGGATGGCGGCGCAAGGTCAGGTGACGCCGATGACGAGGGTGCTCTGGGCGGCCTCGACGACGTCGTTGGTGATCGTATGCAACTCGTTGATCTTCAGGACGCGTTCGATCTGGGGAAAGAGTCGCTCGAGGAGACGGAAGTTCCCGCGGGTGATGCGCGTGATCGCTGCGATCGCTTGGGCGTCGGTGAAGTCGTCTGGGTAGAGTGTCTTGCCGAGGGCCCGCCAGTGCCGTTGCAGGACGAAGAGCATCTCGTCGTTGCCCAGGGGCGGTACTGGTGGGCGAAGCCGACGCGGCTGTAGAACTGGGGGTAGTGGCTGAACTGCTTCTCCAGGCCGGGCATCCCGATGAGGATCAGGGCGATGCTGTCGCGGTGGTAGCGGTCACGAAGCAGTTCGAGTGCGGTGGCGCTGAGGCGTTCGGACTCATCGACGATGATGAGTTGGACGAAGTTCTTGCTGCGCCGTGAGCCCCATCTGTCCAACGGGATGTTCCCGGGGACCTCGAGGTGCTGGGCGATGCAGATGCTGGTCCGGGCGACGGCCTGGTCGAGGTCGTCCGGCAGCAGACGGGGCGTGGTCAGCACGTCCGGGGTGTACAGGACGGTGCGGCTCTTGGCCAGGGCGGCATAGATCTTGGCGTCGCTGTCGGCGCGGGGGCCCCAGTCGGTGAGCAGGTCGTGGGCCTTGTCCCAGTGGGCGTAGCGGCGGGCGGAGACGGTCTTGCCAACGTCGGCGGCTCCGAAGCACAGACCGATGGTGTGGCCGCGTCGCACCGAGTCGGCGAACTCGGTGAATCAGCGGTGCTCCTTGGTGACGATGAAGCGTTCGCTCACGAGAGGCCCTCCTTGTAGACCTTCAGCTTCGGCGCCCGGGATGTCTTTGGTGGTTGCGGTCGCGGTGCGGCGTCGGTGGTGTGGGTCGCGACGACCGCGATGCGCTCGTTGATCCCTTGGCGTAGAGCGCGACGGCGGGCGTTGCGGGCGGCCCGGATCTCCTTGAGGCTGACCTGCTCACCGTGGTGGTCGGGGTCGACGGCCTTGCAGATGAACTGGTCGTGGTCGAAGACGCGGACCTCGGTGATGTCCCGGGGGTCGTACCGGACGACGACAGGCCGGCCCACGAACCCGGCGAACGTCGGCGAGACGTAGCGCAGTCCCTGGAAGTGGATGCCGTCACGTTGGACGGTCCTGGGGCGGGCGACGGTGAGTAGGAGTGCATCGAGGTCCAGGAGGCTGTCGGCCATGCGCGGTAACCGCCCCTCGCCGATCCACGTCGTGCGGGGCGAGGCGCCAAGTTCGCTATGGGGCCGGTCGTTGTAGTCCGCGACGAACGACCTGATGGCGGCGTCGAGCTCGGCCAGTGACAGTGTGGGCGTAGGCCACGGGCGCCCGTCGGCCAGATGCCCGGGCAGGGCGGCCAGGAGCTCGGTGTCGACGGTGCCGAAGAAGCGCTCGATCTTGCCGCGGCCCTGCGGCCGCGCGACGGCGGAGTGGATCAGGCGGATGTGCAGGTCGATCGCGGTGCGTGTCAGGTGGTCGCCGGTCAAGTCCGATCCGTGGTCGACGTACAGCCCATCGGGAATCCCGCACATCAGCCAGCCAGGGTCCGGCTTGTGCCAGATCGCCTGCCGCAGCGCGAGGGCGGTCTGCATGGACGAGGGTGCGTCTACGAAGACCGTGTACCCGCAGACCGCGCGCGAGCAGTCGTCGATGACGACCGTCAGCCACGGCCTGATCGGCTTACCGTCCGTGCCGACGAGCAGGATGTCCAGCAGCGTGTGGTCGGCCTGCCACATCGCGTTGGGCCGGTCGGCTGCCCGGCGCAGCGCGAGCTCGTACTTGTCCCGGTAGGGCGCCGGACCCTCGAGGGCGAGCGTGACCATGCCCGGGTCCAGGGCCCGGATGATCGACCACACCACCGCGTAGGAAGGGATCGGCCACCCCTGGCCGGGGCAGATCGTGGCGATCGAGCGGTGGATCGCGGCGACCGAGGAGTGCGGCCGGGTGAGCCCGAGACCTTCGATCAGCGCGATGAGCTCGGTCGGCAGGTGGTGCCCGCCGGCGGCGGCCCGCGTCGTCCGGCCCAGCCCCTCGAACCCGGCGGGACGGTAGCGGGCGTGCCAGCGCTCCAGCGTGCGAAGACCGATCCCGTAGTGGCGGGCCAGGACCGCGAGCGGGACCTGGTCCTCGACATGCAGCCTGAGGATCTGCCAGCGCCCGTCCGCGTCCACGCCCGCCCCTACACGACGCTTCGCGACCGGCGCGGCGGGCTCGTGGCGGGCGGACGGTTCAGCGCCCGGTAGATCGTGGTGCGGCTGACACCGAGCACGTCACCGATCTGGGCGACGGTCATGTCCTTCTGCTCGTACATGCGCCGGGCCGCCTTGACCTGGTCCGCTGACAGCGAGGACGGTCGCCCACCGGTGCGCCCACGCGCCCGGGCGGCGGCCAGGCCGACGTTGGTGCGCTCACGGATGAGGTCGCGCTCGAACTCCGCGAGGGCGGCGAAGACGTGAAAGACCAGTCGGCCACCCGGGGAGGTCGTGTCGATCGTCTCCTGCAACGAGCGGAAACCCACCCCGCGGTCGGCCAGGACCTGCAGCTGGTCGATCAGGTGCCGGATCGACCGGCCGAGACGGTCCAGACGCCACACGACGAGGGTGTCGCCCGGACGCAACTGGGCCAGCAACTTGTCCAGCTCAGGCCGGTGCTCCAGTGCCCCGGAGATTGTGTCGACGAACACCCGGTAGCACCCAGCCGCCTGCAGCGCGTCGACTTGGAGCGCCGCGTCCTGGTCGGAGGTCGACACGCGCGCGTACCCAAGGAGATGCCCCATCGATCCAGTGTAGCGAAACTCGTCTTCACGCGGAAGTATCGCATCGTAGATTTCGGCACTGAGTTCCGCTACAAGATCCCGACGGGTGCCGGTTCTCTCCGACACCTCAACCATGTTGTAGTGGAAACGTTCGTTTCTGGAGCCATAGGCTCCAGCTCCGCGAGCGTGTGACGCGCGGCGCGGCATCGCCTGTGACCGTAGTTCTCGGGCGGCGCCCGGGCCGGTGAGGTCAGAGGCGATGCTGGCCCTGGTCGGTCGCGATGTGCCAGGGCTTGTCGCTGTGGGTTGGCACTGGCTGGTCGGTCAGCTGGATGGCGTAGGTCGGGTGTCCTGGGGTGGGGACCGGGCCGAGGTAGGTGTGCCCGGTCATTCGGCACCAGGCGGGTAGGTCGATCGGCGCGATGGGGTCGCTGGTTGTCAGGTGCACGACGGCCCCGGCGGGCAGCCGGGCTACGTGGTTGCGCAGCAGGATGAGCAGCCGTGCGCAGCCCAGGTCACCCCCGTCAACGTGGTGGACGGTGTCCGCCGGGTCGTTGCGAGGCTCAGGGTCCGGGTCGGCCATGCTCAGGCGGCCAGGCCAGTGAACGCGTCGATCAGCGCCGCCGCTGCGGCCTCGACATGCTGCCCCGTGGTGCCGCGCCCCAGGGACAGGCGCACCGTCCCGCGGGCGTCGAACGGGTCCAGACCCATGGCGAGCACTGCCCCCGAGGGTGTGTGGACCCCGGAGTGGCAGGCCGAGCCGGTCGCGGTCGCCAGGCTCGGACATGCGTCGAGCAGGTCCCAGCCGGCAACGCCGGGGAACACGACCAGCAATGTGTTGGGCAACGCGTCCTGGAACGGTGTGAGTCGAACGATGTCGGGGATCGCGCCGAGAAGGCCCTGCCAGAGCTCGTCGCGCAGCACGGCCGTGCGGGCCACCTCGTCGCCCAGGCCCTCCCGCAGAAGCGCGCACGCGGCCCCGAGGCCGACGATCCCGGCAACGTTCTCGGTTCCGGGGCGCACCCCGTGCTCCTGCCCCGCGCCGCGCAGCACAGGTACCAGGGGTGTGCCGGTGCGCACGTAGAGGGCTCCGACGCCCTTGGGGGCGTAGAGTTTGTGGCCCGCGATCGAGAGCAGGTCCACCCCGAGGGCGTCGACGTCGACGGGGATCTTGCCGACGGCCTGGGCTGCGTCGGTGTGCACGAGCGCTCCTGCTGCTCGGGCGTCCGCGGAGACCTCGGCGACGGGCATGAGGGCACCGGTCTCGTTCTGGGCGAGCATGACCGTCACGAGCGCGACGTCTGGCCCCAGGGCGGCCCGGAACGCGGGCAGGTCCAGGTGCCCGTCGGTCGTGACGCCGACCGTGGTGACGTCCCAGCCGTGGGTGGCCAGGTGAGCCAGGGGCTGAACGGTGGCGGGGTGCTCGACGGCGGAGGTCACGATGCGGCGCCGGTCGCCCGGTGTTGCTGCTGCGACTCCCCGCAGGGCGAGGTTGTTCGACTCGGTGCCGCCGGAGGTGAAGACGATCTCAGCTGGCCTGGCGCCGATCAGTGCGGCCACCTGTTCGCGCGCGACCGTCACGGCCTCAGCGGCCCGGCGGCCGAGGGCGTGCGGACTGGACGGGTTCCCGAACGCCTCGGTGAGGTAGGGCAGCATCGCCGCGAGCACCTGCGGGGCGACCGGGGTGGTGGCGTTGTGGTCGAGGTAAATCACGTCGTCGGTGCTCACAGCCATCTCCTCAGGACGTCCTGCTCGAACACGACCTTTCCCAGGTGGAAAGCCCGTCCCGGTGGTCGCAGGGCGATACGGGGTGCGGGGTCGGCGTAGAAGTCACCCGAGCCGTACCCGGCGCGGCCGTCGCCGATCTCGATGAAGCAGCCACCGTGCCCGTCGAACCCGCCCGGTGCCGGACGTCCGCGGATGGCCGCGGCGATGGTGTCGGCGACCACCTGCCCCTGGGCGTGAGCGAACACCCCCGCGCGGGGCAGCGGCTTGCCGATACCCAAGGTGATCTGGACGTTGTCGCCGATCGCGTAGACGTTCTGGTGCCCGGTGCGCAGGGTGTGCCTGTCTGCTTCGATCCAGCCGCCGGGACCGGCCAACGCCGAGTCGCCGACCACGGCCGGTGCGGCGATGGGCGGCATGTAGGCCAGCACGTCGAACGCCACGTCCTGACCATCGGCGAACCGGGCCCGCTGCCGCTCGACGCCGGTGATCTGGTGCCCGGGACGGTAGGTGATGCCGCGGGCGGCGAGCATCTGGGTCACCGCACCGGAAACCTGCGGGCCGGCCACACCCATCGGTGCCGGCTCGGCGGCGTGCACCAGGACCTCGACGCGGTCGCGGACCCCACGCCGGCGCAACAGCGAGTCGATCAGGAACGCCGCCTCGTACGGCGCAGCCGGGCAGCGGTAGCTCGCCGAGGCGGTCGCGACCAGGACCCGACCTGACTCGATCCGGTCCAGCTCGACACCGAGCTGCTGGGCGCCGGGCAGGGTCGCGAAGGTGTGCCCGTGCTCGGTGAGCCCGGGGATCGTCTCGGGGACCTGTTGGGCACCCAGGCTGACCACCAGGTGCTCACCGGTCAGCACCTGCCCGTCGACGACCACGGTGCGCGCCTGAGGGTCGATGGCCTCCACCGCGCCGATGCGCACGTCGATGCCGCGCCGTCCCAGGCGACGCAGCGGCCGGGTGACCTGGGCGGGCGTGCGCTGCCCGGTCATGACCCACAGGTACGACGCAGCGAGCGTGAAGTTCTCCTCCCGGTCGACCAGGACCACCCGGTGGTGGCGATCCAACCGGCGGCGCAGCCGGTTCGCGGTCACCACCCCGCCGATCCCGCCGCCCAGCACCAGGACCGTCTGCGCGCTCGAGGTCGCTGCCATCAGAAGACCAGGACCTTGTCAGCGGCGATCGTCAGGTCCGCGAGCTCATCCATCGTCGAACGGCGCGCGTTGTCCATGAGCAGGTCCTCGCTGATTCCGCGGGCGTCCATGCACGTGCCACAGCACAGCACCTGGCCCCCGCTGCGCGGCACCGCGGCGAGCATCCGGTCGAGCCTGTAGTAACCGTCGGGGGTCTTCTGGTTGCGGATCGCGACGGTGACGCCGTCGCCCATGAGGAACACGTGGACGACCTGGCCGTCCTTCTTGGCCAACGCGACCGCGAGGCGAACGGCGTTGTAGGTGGCGTCCGACCCGTAGGCGGGACCGTTGATGATCAGCAGCGTGCGCATGGTGGCGTCCTGTTCGTCGGCGGTGTCAGTGGTAGGGAGATGGGTGGGTTGAGGCCGCACCGGACTCGATCGACCGGCCAGCGCGGCGCCAGTCGTCGACGCTGGCCTCCAAGCGCTGGGCCGGGACCCCGGCCGCGCGCAGCCGGCGGACCGCCTCGGCGGACAGCACGCAGTACGGGCCCCGGCAGTAGGCGACCACCGTCGCATCGGAAGGCAGATCCGCAATTCGGTCCGTCAGGTCCCCCAGCGGCATGCTGACCGCCCCGGCGATGTGCCCCGCGGCGAACTCCTCAGCCGGACGGACATCCACCACCACCACGTCACCGCGCCCCGAGCGCTCCAGGAACTGCTCGACACCCAGGGGCTCGACACCGTCGACCTCGCCGAAGAACGCCTCCGCGAGCTGGCGGACCTCCGCGACCCTGGCCTCGGCCGCCTCACGCAACGCCCGGTAGACCTCCACGACGCTCAGGTCCGCGACCCGGTACACCACGCGCTGGGCATCCCTCGTAGAGGTCACCAGACCCGCGTTGCGCAAGACCTGCAGGTTCCGCGACGTGCTGCTCACCGTCATCGACGTCTGCTGCGCGATCGACTCCACCGACCGCGGCCCCTGCGCCAGCAGATCGACGATCTCCAGGCGCTTGGGACTCGCGAACGCGCCAGCCACCCGCGCGAACTGCTCGAACACCGCGTCCTTGAACTCACGACCCTGCACGCCACCACCCCAGATCCCGTATTCCCGTGAATGCGAGAATAACAGACTCCCGTGTGCCCAGCGAGGATCCCGGGCGACTCGAGGGACCTCGAGACTTCGAGTGGCCTCGGCGCTGAGACAGGGGCGCCGTCGTGGAGGCGGACGGGTCGCGTCAGGCGCTGTTGGGGCTCGTGTCCCCAGCCGCGCGCAGCTGGCCTCGCGGAGTGACGCAAGCGGTCAACCCCGAACGAGGCTCCCGGGACGGCTTCGACAACCCCCCGTCACAAGCCGTAGAACGCCGCCACTCTGCGGCGAAAGCCACAGACGTGCGCGCCCGCGCCATGTTCGGCGAATAGGGGTTCTATTGCGACAACAAGGTCGTCGGTTTCATCTGCGACGACACTGTGTTCATCAAGCCGACGCCCGCGTCGGACGGCTTGCCGGAGGCTCCGCCGTATCCGGGCGCAAAGGACTACCGCGTCGCCGACGACGCGCTGATAGCGGACTCCGAACGCTTCCGCGCGCTCATCCAAGCAACCGCCGACGGCCTGCCGGTGCCCAAGCCCAAGCCCAAGAAGCGCTAGGTGCGGACGGCTCGCACCGCCCGTGTCACCCCGTTACGCAGCCGCGCGAACCCTCAGCGCTCGTGCGGCACACTCCACATCGCTCGCATCGTTGTACACGTAGAAGGACAGTCGAGAGCGGCCGCCCCGGCCGGAGCATCGGACGCGGGCGTCGGACAACTGCCGCGGGTCAACGTCTCTCACGGACACGATGGTCGTGTTGCTCGGCGGCATTCCCAGCGCGTCGCGGAACTGGTTCGCCAGGCCGACGCTGTAGTCGCGCACGTCGGTTCGGCGCAGCCCGGCCAGCAGTTCGAGGGCGACCGCGCCCGCCTCCACCAGTTGCCACGGCGGCGAGGTGTCGAAGCGTCGCGCAGTAGCGCTGAGGTGCATCGGCGGTCCGTACAGGTTGTTCCAGGGCTCGTCGGTGCCGTACCAGCTGGCGTTCACCGGGCGCAGCCACGTGGCGCGGGGGTTCACCGCGGCGAGGGCGATGCCGCGCGGCGCCATCAACCACTTGTACGCGGCGGAGACCACCACGTCGAAGTCGCGTGCGTGCATCGGCAGCCATCCCGCCGCGTGGCTCGCATCGATCACGGTCTTGGCACCGACGGCCCGGGCTGCGTTGGCAAGCGCGTCCAGATCCATCACGTGCCCGTCCGACGACTGCACCGCGCTGACCGCAACCAGGTCCACGCCCGGGCGCACCGCGTCCAGCAGGTCCTCGATCGGCACGAGCGTGACGTCCAGTCGGCCGTCCGCCATGAACGGGAACAGCACCGACGCGAAGTCGCCCTCGGCCGCGAGCACGCGCGCGCCCATCGGCAGCGACGCGGCCACCATCCCGACGACCTGGGACACGGATCCCGCGAGGGTGACGTCGGTAGCCTCGCAGCCGACGATCCGCGCGTATGCGGCGCGCATCCGGTCGACCGGTGCGTCGAGCGCTGAGGGATCGACCCTGCCGGAGGCCCAGTCGTCCACCGCTGCACGCAGCGCGGAGACGGTCGCTCGCGCCGGCAAGGCGACGCTCGCGGTGTCCAGGTACCCGGGCACGCGGTCGAACGCGTTCGCTACGGCAACATTCATCATAAGAACAAGCATCGCGGGCTCGGCGGACTCACACAATCCACTGTTGTTGATAGGTAGACCTCAATGAGATGATGGTCCCATGATCGACGTCGAACGCCTCCTCATCCTGCGAGCCGTGGCCCGGCACGGGTCCAAGGCGGCCGCCGCCCGCGCCCTCGGTGTCGCTGAGCCCACCGTTGCCCACCACCTGCGCGCACTCGAGCGCTCCGCCAACGTCCCGCTGACCGTGCGGGCTGGCCGCGTCACCCAACTCACCCCCGCTGGCCAGGCCCTGCTCGAGCACGCGGACGCGATCGCCGTCAGCCTCGACAACGCCGAGCGGGCGCTGCACCAGCACGCGGAGCTCAGCGTGGGCCGCCTGCAGATCGCCGCGTTCACGTCGTTCGCCTCGATGGAGCTCCCGGCGCCGCTCGCGCTGTTCGCCCGCACGTACCCCGGGGTCGAGATCGGGCTCGTCGAGGCGGAGACGGACGACGCGCTCGCCCTGCTGCGTTCCGGTGCCGCCGACCTCGTCATCGGCTTTGCTGACACCGCCACGCCCCCGCCGTCGGGCCTACCGCTCGCCTGGCTCAAGCACGACGAGTACTTCACGGTGCTGCCCGAGGCGCACGCGGAGGCTCGCGGCCCGTACGCGGACATGGCGGCGCTCTCGGGCGATCGCTGGATCTCCGGGTGCAACCGTTGCCAGAACCACCTCAATGCGCAGGCCGCGGAGGCGGGGTTCACGCCCGAGATCGCGTTCGTCACCGAGGACTACGTCACCGCGCAGCACCTCGTGGCCAACTACCTGGGCGTGGCGCTGTTGCCACGGATGGCGATCGACGCAAGCCCCCCGGTGCCGGGCATCGTGACCCTGCCCAGCAACCCCGCGACCTATCGAGAAATCTTCGTCACCGCCGGGAACGACCCGGCACCCGCCGCGCTCGCGTTCGCGGCTATGCTCACCGGCCCCGGAATCAGCACAGGTGCTAGCGCCTCCGTAGGAGCAGACCGCTAGGCGGTGACCGCCTGCGTCAGCAGGCGCTCGGGCACGAAGGGCGACGTCATGGCGCGCAGCAGAGCCGAGTAGTTCGGCGTGAACCGAAGCTCGGTGCCCATCGCGATGCGCTCGTGCGTCTCGAGCACGAGGTGATCGCTGCTCGACGCCAAGATCGTGGCACCCACGGGCGGCGTCAGGCCGTCCGGGTCGACGTCTTGACGCCCCAGGGCCACGATGGTCTGAACGATGGTTCCGCGGCCGCGCGCCGGTTCGGTCTTACCGAAGGCTGCCTGGTCGCGCAGGCCCCACGGGGCCGACGGCTTCACGAACGACTCGATGACGGGCGCGACCACCATGAAAGCGTCTTGGCGCAACTGGGGAAGCGGCTTGCGGGTCAGCGGGTCCAGGCCCAGCAGAATTGCCTCGCCCAGCCGGAGGTCGTTGATCCCGCCGACTCGGCCGTTGCCAAGAGCCCACTGCAGGTTGGCGGAGTTTCCTCCGCTGACGATCGGCGTGGGCACGCCGAACTTGGAGGCGATGGTCGTGGCCAGCGCGGACAGTTCCTGCATCTGGTCGTCGCCGGGGATCACTCCGCTGCGGCACGCGAGGTTGGTGGCGATGCCCGCCAAGGTGAGGTGCCTGGTGCGGGAGATGACACGGGCGGCGTCGAGCACGTCGGCCACCATGACGCCCTCACGCAGGTCGCCCAGTTCCACCATGAGGACGATGCCGTGCGTGAAGGCGCGCTTGCCGGCAGCGACCGACAGCGCGGTCACGATGTCAAGGTCGCTCACCATGCTCGATTGCGCGCAGGCCACGGCGCGGTCGGCCCACTGCGGTGCGGGCGCGCGCAGCAATGTCATGGGCACGCGGATGCCGGAATCGCGCAACGCCTCGAGGTTTTCGATGCGGGAGTCGGCGAGGCGCTTCACGCCGCCGCGCATCATGGCGCGGGCCACCTCGGGCGAGCCGAGGGTCGCCTTGGTGACGCCGGTGACGCCGATGCCGCGCTTCTTGAGCGCCTTCACCAGGACGTCGGCGTTGTGCTCGACCGCCGTGAGGTCGATGTCGATGCGGGGCGAGATCACCGGATCTCCGTCGGTTGTGCGAGCGGGGCCAGCAGCGTGGGGAACGCGCCGGTCACCATCTCGACCAGTTCGCTGGGGTGGCGCCACAGGGCGTCGGTAGCGGGGATGCCCAGCTCGGCCTCGTAGAGAATCGTTGCGGCGTCGACCTCGGCCGACGTCATCCGCTCGTGGTTAATAGTCAGGCCAATCACTCGCGTTTTGCCGAAGGCCTCGATGAGCGCGACTTCGGCGCCGGCGAGCGGCATCGGCACGTCGGGATAGTCGGACAGCATGGTCCGCGCCGGGGCGTGCTGCATGATGACCGCCTGCGGGCGCGAGGCGCGCAACACCACGGTCGAGCTGAGGTACGCGGGGTGGCTGAGCGCGCCCTGGCCCTCGATCACGATCACGGCCGGGTGCTCGCCCTCCCAGGCGGCGACGACGGCGCCCTCCAGTTCGCCCACGCCAAACTGGGCGGGGATCGCGTCGAGCGCCACCCCGTACTTGGCGCCCTGCATCAGTCCGGTCTGGCCGGTGCCCACCATGACCGTGTGGATACCGGCATCGTTAAGCGCCTTGGTCAGCAGCGTCGACGTGGTGCGCTTGCCGATCGCGCCGTCCGTGCCCAGCACCGCGATGCGTACGCAGTCCACCGTGTCGATCGCGCCGTCGAACATACGCAGATCCTTGGTGGCGTGCGGGCGGCGGACGTCGTGAAGCGTCACGTCGGCCATGGCGGCCGCGGTGGCGATCTCGAGGTCGTCGTTCAAGAACTCGTGCAGACCGGAGATGACGTCGAGCCCGGCGGTCACGGCCGCAAGCACGACTTCGCGGTCGGCGGGCGACATGAGTCCGCTGAGGGGCGCGAGGCCATAGATGAGTGCGTCCGGGCGCGAGGGCCAGCCCGCGATGTCGTCTGAGCCCTGCGCGACTTCGGCAATGGCCGCGGCCAGCGAGGCCACGACGGGAATGCCGAGGGGCTCGCCGCTCAAGGCGATCCCTGCATCGGCGCCTGCTTGAGTCGAGTCGATCACGGCGACGATGCGGTAGCGCTCGCTCGACCGGACCAGGCCGTTGGCCGTCTTGCCATCGATCTTGCCGAACTTCCCCTCGCAGTAGACGACTGCCGTCGGCTGCACCGCAGGGCGCGCGGGCGCGGGCAAGCCAGGAACAGGGGTGGTGAACGGACGCATACGGCAAAGCCTCGAGTCTGACTCAGAGGAGGCGCCTGGATCGTTCCGGCCAGGAGGCCGGTGTCAACGAGAGGTCCCCACTAAGAAGTGGTGAGTTCCCATTGTACGCCGGGCGTGCAAGGCGCGACCGCTGCGCTGTGACGGTCGCGGGCGCACCCCATCGCCCCGGTCCGGCACGCGGAAGCAAGGACCCTCCCTGCGCGTTGACCCCATGTGACCGACACCCCTGCCACCCGTGCGCTCGCCGCCTCGGGAATCGACCACACCGTCACCGAGCACGGCCCCGTGCGCTCCCTCGAGGAGGCCGCGGCCGCGCGCGGTCTCGAGCCGCGGCAGATTCTCAAGACCCTGGTGGTGCGCCGTGCCGACGACGACTACCTGCTGGTGCTCGTGCCCGGCGACCGGCAGATCAGCTGGCCCAAGCTCCGCGACCTGCTGGGGGTGAGTCGACTGTCGATGCCCGACAAGGACGTGGCGCGTGGCGTCACCGGGTACGAACGCGGCACGATCACTCCCTTTGGCTCGCTGCCCTCGCCGGCGGGCACGCCCTGGCCGGTTGTCGCCGATGCGCTGATCGTGTCGCGGCCCGGTCCCGTGAGCATCGGCGCAGGCGCGCACGGCGTGGCGGCTTCGGTGGATCCGGCCGAGCTGGTCGCGGTGCTCGGAGCGCAGGTGGCGGACGTCACCGAGCCCATCTAGACGAGCTTGGTCGCGTGGAGCCGCTCGATCGCTCCGCGCCCCAACCGCTCGACTTCCACCACCTCGACGTCGAACTCGTGTACCGCGAGCGAGGGCCTGCGCGTGAAATGCTCACCGAACATCGGCCGCGTGAACGTTTCTGTCACTCGTTGCAGCACGCGCAGCGGCGCCGAGGTCGAGACGATGTGGTCGACCATCAGCAACTCGCCGCCCGGCCGCAGCACGCGCAGACCCTCGATCAGGGCACCGCGCACCTCGGGCACTCCGCACAGCGAGAACGAGAACGCGACGGTGTCGAACGATGCGTCGGCGAAATCCAGCGACATCGCGTCACCCTCGACGACTGCGGCGGTACGGCCGGACCGCGCCACGGTGCGCCTCTCCTTCGCGACAGCCCGTGGCTGACGGTCGAGCCCCGTCAACTCGACATGGACCGGGTAGAGAGGCAGCGAGGGCCAGTCGCCGACGCCGATCTCGAGCGTCGCTCCGCGCGCACGCTCGGCGAGCCAGCGTCGGCTCGCCACCACCACGGGAGACTGAGAATTGGCCATGCGTCGATCCTAGGGAAGCGGGCGCATCACCCGGGTATCTTCACGCCCTCACGGGTGAGTACCGAGCGCTTCACGTCCACTCCCCAGGCGAATCCGGTGAGCGCGCCCGACGCCCCCACCACGCGGTGGCACGGCACGAACAGCGCGACCGCGTTGCGACCGCACGCGGCGCCCACGGCACGGCTCGCGCCGGGGCTTCCCAAGGCGGCGGCGAGTTCGCCATAGCGGCGCACCTCGCCCGGCGGGATCTCGCGCAGCGCGGCCCATACCGCCGTCTGGAAGGCGGTGCCGCTCTGCGCGACCTGGACGCTCGCGGGGGCCCGGGCGTCTCCGGCGTAGAAGGCGCGCACCGCGGCCGACGCGCGGCAGGCGCCCTGGCTCACGTCGCCCGCCGCGAGGCCCGCCCGGGCGGCCACTGCGTCCACGTCGTCGGACCAGGCGGACGCGACGACGGCGCCGTCGGCGTTCTCGACCACGGTGAACGGGCCGTCGGGGGTGTCGAGGGTTTCGTAGCTGTGCATCAGGCAACTCCAGGGGTTGAGGGAGCGGATGCGCTCCACAAGTGCATCATCAGATAGCTGCGCCACGGCGCGAGCGAGGCGGCGGCGGCGGCGAGGCCACGCGGGTCGTGCGCCAACCCCATCGCCTTGGCTCCCGCCCGCGCCGCCGAGTCGCCGGTGAGCAAGATGTCCGGGCTGCCGAGCACGCGCAGCGCCACGTAGTTCGAGGTCCACGGGCCGATGCCGGGCAGGGCCTCGAGCCCCGCGGTGAGGTCCTCGCGCGTCGCGCCGATGTCGAGCGCCACATCCCCGGCGGCGATCGCCGCGCACGCCCGAACCAGCGCCTCGCGACGCGCCTTGGGCCCGCCGGTGACGTCGTAGACGTGGTCCGCCAAGACGTCGGCCGGGGGGAAGAGGTGTGTCACGCCGGAGCGGGCGAGCCCCTCCGGCAGTGGCTCGGCGAGGGCGGCGACGATGCGTTGCACGGCCGTGCGACCGGCCGCCACCGACACCTGCTGACCCAGGATGGCGCGCACCACCATCTCGGTGGGCTCGAGCGCGCCCGGGATGCGGATGCCGGGCCGCGCGGCCACGGCGGGGGCAACCAACGGGTGGGCCGCGAGCGCGGCGTCGACTGCCTCGGGATCCGAGTCCAGGTCGACGAGCCTGCGGGCGCGGGTCAGCAGCGACGGCAGATCCGTGAGGTGCTCGACGCTGGCGGTGACTCGCACGGCTCCCGGTTCGGGCGCGATGGTCATGACGGCCGCGCCACGGGCCAGGCGCATCGAACGCGTGTACGTCCCGCTTGCCGCCGACTCGATTCCCGCCAGCGCTCGCGTCGCCAACCACGCGATGACCGCCGCGCCGTCGAACGGTTCGCGCGCCGCGAGTCTCACCGTGACGGTCCCGGGAGCGGCGTCGGTGCCCGCATCGGCTCGCCGGGCTCGTTCGCGCAGCCCCGTGGGCGTCAGGCCGAACACCTCCGCGAGCGTGTCGTTGAATTGGCGGATCGACGAGAACCCGGCCGCGAACGCGATGTCGCTCGCCCGCATCGGGGTGGACACGAGGAGGTGCCTGGCATTCTGGGCCCTCTGTGCACGAGCAAGTGCGAGGGGGCCGGCGCCGAGCTCCTCCGTCAGCAGGCGCGTGAGCTGGCGGGTCGAGTATCCGAGCCTCGCGGCGAGCGCCGGCACTCCGTCGCGGTCCACGACCCCGTCGGCGATGAGCCGCATGGCGCGCGCGGACGTGTCCTCGCGGGTGCTCCACTCGGGGCTCCCTGGCACGGCCTCCGGGAGGCACCGCTTGCACGCGCGATATCCGGCAAGGTGCGCGGCCGCGGAGGTCTTGAAGAACTCGACGTTGGGGCGGTGGGGAGTGCGCGCGGGGCAGCTGGGACGGCAGTAGATGCCCGTGGTGCGCACCGCCATCACGAACTGCCCGTCGAAGCGGCGGTCGCGTCCGGACGATGCCCGGTAACAGGCTTCCGGGTCGAGGGTGGCCGCGTTCATGGGTCAAGACTGCCCTGAGACGGGCGCCTGCGCTAGCGGTTTTCGGACATTGCGATCGTGCGCTCGGGGAAAGAGCAGGCGCGACCCAGTCGAGGGGGGGGTTGACCGGGCCGCGCCCACCTCCAAGTGAACACTAGAAGTCCGCGAGTCCGCTACTAGTCTTTCGAAAACTCTGCTCGGAGCGAAACCCCTCAGTCCGTCACGGGCGCGGCCGGATTTCGCACGCCCACCCACGACGCCACGCCCCCGAGGGCCAGCAGCACCGCCGTGAACAGGGCGGCTCGGTGGAAGCCCGCCAGGTCGAGTTCGCCACCCACGACCGCACCCAGGCCTGCAACCGCGACGAGCCCAGCGACGCGCGCGATCGCGTTGTTCACCGCGGAGCCGATGCCCGCGCGGGACGCGTCGACGGCGCCCAGGATCGCAGCCGTCAGGGGAGACACTGTCGCCGCGAGCCCGACACCGAAGAGGATCACGCCTGGCAGCAGCTGAGTCCAGTACGAGAACGGGTCGCTCACGGTCAGCATCAGCAGCGAGCCGCCTGCCATCGTGATCGGTCCCCACGTCATGAACAGCCGGGGTCCCAGGCGGCCCGCCAAGGCGCCCGCACGGGAACTCAGCAAGGTCAAGGCGATCCATAGCGGCAGCGTCGAGAGGCCCGCGGCCGTCGCCGAGAGGCCGACCCGCTCCTGCAAATACACGGAGATGACGAAGCCGTATAGCCCCAGCGCCCCATAGATGAGCGCCGTGGCCGCGTTGCCCCACGCAAAGTTGCGCGCCGCAAACAGACTCAAAGGCAGCATCGGCCGGGCGATTCGCGACTGACGCCACACGAACCACGCGAACACCGCCACACCGGCCAGCCCTACGCCCCACACCGCCGGGTGCGACCACCCCAGATTCGGCTGCTCGATCAGCGCGAACACCGCGCCTCCAAGGCCCAGCGCACACAACGCGGCCGACACGAGGTCGACGTGGGCGTCTTCCCTGCGCACGTCGCGCGCCTCCACGCGCGCCAACAGGAACAGCGCGACCGCGATCGGCAGCACGTTGATGAGGAATGCCCACCGCCACGAGGCGAAGTCCACGGCGAGCCCGCCCAACAGGGGGCCAGCGATTAAGGCGCCCGACGTCACGGCGGTCCAGGTGCCGATGGCTCGCCCGCGTTCCGCTCCGTCGAACGTGGAGGTGATGAGGGCGAGCGACGACGGCACCAGCATCGCGCCGGCGATGCCCTGCAGCAGGCGGGCCGCGATCAGCACCTCCGAGGTGGGCGCGGCGGCGATGGCCACGGAGGCGATCCCGAACAGGATCAGCCCGACCTTCAACACCCGTTGGCGGCCGAAGGCGTCCGATACCGAACCGGCGACCAGAATCAGGGATCCCAGCGTCAGGAGGTACGCGTCCACCGTCCACTGCTGCGTGGTGAGCGCGCCGCCCAGTTGGTCGACGATCGCGGGCAACGCCACGTTGACGACGCTCATGTCGAGGAACGCGACAAAGCTGGCGGTGATCGCGATGGCCAGGATCAGGCGTTGCTGGGGGCTGCGCGTGATGCTCCGGGCGGTGCTGGGGGACACCGCCTCAGACTAAGCGGCGAGCGGGTGGCGCGCGCCGTCAAGCGGTCGCTCTATGCCGGATAGCGTGGCGTCATGGGATTCCTGGATCGCTTTCGCCGTGAGCGCGAGATGACCGAAACCGAGCTCGACGAGCGCTCGCAAGTGGACGGCGTCAGGTATCGCGACCTGCAAATCCTGGGTGAGCTCACCCAGATGGGCGCCGACCTCAAGGCTCCCCGGCACACGGTCTTCTACGCGTACTTTCCCGCGGAGGCGACTGGCACGGCAGCGGCCGACGCTTTGCGCGCCGAGGGTTTCGCCGTCACCGTGGCCCCGCTTCCCCCGGGAGTTCTTGATGGAGCACCCCGAGGCCCCGAACCCGTGGCGGGTCACGGCGGAGCGCAGGGACCGCGCACTCATCCCCGACTTTCTGCGCGACAGCGTGGACCGCTGCGCGGCCGTCGCACACGAGTTTGGTGGGCAGTACGAAGGGTGGGAGTGCGGACTGACGGACGCCGAAGCGGCGACGGTCGCGGCGCAACAGCCGTAGCGCGAGGAGCCTCTGTCAGCCGATGCCGACGGAGCGCTGCGTGTTGACCATGCGCACCTGGCTGGGCAGGGTGAACAGGTCGACGATCCACAAGATGCCAAAGACGCCCGCCGTCAGCAGGTGCGCGATGCCAGATTCAGATGACGCCGCGGGTATCCCCAAAGGGCAAAGGCTCAAGCTGGACAACACGCACTGGTTCGGCAAGCAAGCCCTCGAGAGCGGCATTGAGCTCAACGACGACGGCCCCTGCTGCGTGCGCCTCGAGGTCCGCCAATGTCGTCCACTTCTCAATCATCACGATGCTTCCGTCGGGGGCATCGTGAATGGCATAGAGTTCGCAGCCCTGCTCCGCATGGACGCGGGGGATGAACTCGCCGAGCACCTCGACAAGCGCATCCTTCTTCCCGCTTGCGGGTTCAAAGTAGGCGGTCACAATCACCGGATTCATCGCTTCACGCATCCTTTCGACCCCACGGCCGCTACGAGGGCGTCGGTGATCATCACTAGGCCCCGACGTTGCCTGGAACGGTAGCGCACAAGAGTTCCTGGTCAGCACGATCGCCTCCCGCGCCCAACGCATCGCCTCCCGCGCCCAACGCATCGCCACCCGTGGGCGGGGCGGCCGTCGCGATCGTGACACACGATGCGGCCCGTGGGGGCGATGGGATGAGCAGCAACGGGACTCGGGGCACCGGGACTCGGGCGAACGGACACGGCATACCTTTTCGTCAATGCTCAACATGTTGAGTATTTCGGGAAAGTAGTACCCGGCGCCTGGGCCACGCGGTCACCAGCGCCTGGGCCACGCGGTCACCAGCGAGAGCGGAGCAAGCGCGCCCGCGCCCGTGGGCCTAGGCTCATGACAGCGGGCGCACCGACGCGCACGCACTGGTTGAGGGAAGGCTTTCATGAAGAGCAACACAGCCCTAGGAGTCATCGGCGGCATTCTCATTGCCCTGTCGGTGTTCCTCACCGGAAACAGCCTCACGTTCTCGGGCGCGGCCATCAAGGCGACGGTGCCGCTCATCCTGTTCATCGCGGCGCTCGCGGTCATCGCCTTCTCGGTGATGAAGAACCGCACGGCCGCGAGCTACGCGGCCATCGTCGCGGCGACGATCACCCTCATTCAGTTGGTCGACATGCTGCGCGAAGGCTCCCTCGACTTCTCGGTGCGGCTCATCCTGCTGGTGGTGGGCGTCGCGCTCGCACTCGTCTCCTCGCTGGGTCACCGCAAGGGGTAGACAGCGGCGGCGCGGCCCGGTGCGCGGTGAACCTGCAGGAGGTCTCATGAAGGCGATCGACTGGCGGACGTTCGTGAAGCGGTTGCCGCAGCGGATCTGGTTCCGGCTGGTGGTCTACGCGGTCACGGCGCTCGCGCTCGTAGCCATCGCCCGGTTCGCAGGGCCACTGTTGCCGAGCGCGCTCGCCGTGAACTTTGGGCAGGACTCCGCGCTGCGCGTCCTCCAAATCCTCGCCACCTCGATGCTGGCCGTCACCACGTTCTCGCTGACCGCGATGATCTCCGCATACGCCGTCGCCGCGCGCGGCACCACGCCTCGCGCCACCCAGCTGCTCATCGCGGACAACACCTCACAGAGTGCGCTGTCCACGTTCCTGGGCACCTTCGTATTCTCCATCGTGGGCGTCATCGCGCTGAGCACCAGTGCGTTCACAGAAGAGGGACGATCCCTGCTGTTCATCGGCACGCTCGTGGTGATCGCGGTGGTGGTGGGGACGCTGCTGCGGTGGATCCAGCACCTGACGCAGTTTGGGCAGGTGCCGGACGTGATGGACCGTGTGGAGCACGCGGCGACCGACGCCATGCGCTCCTTCGCCCGCGAACCTCACATGGGCGGCGTGCCGCCGGTGGCGGTGGCCGACAGCGCACTTGCCGTCGCGTCGGAGTCCACCGGTAGCGTCACGGGCGTCGCGATCAATCGGCTCCAAGACATCGCGGACCGCACCGACACCACGGTGCACGTCGTCGCCCTGCCCGGGGCGTTCGTCGGCCGGGGTACGACGCTGGCGCGGGTCGTCGGCGCCATGTCCGAGGAGGACGCGGCGCGGGTGCGCGGAGCGTTCCGGGTGGAGCGGCACAGGACGTACGAGCAGGATCCGCGGCTGGGGCTGGTGGCGCTGGCCGAGATCGGGTCCCGAGCGGTCTCGCCTGCGATCAACGACCAGGGCACGGCCATCGAGGTGCTGGGCGCGGTGCAGCGGGTGGTGACGGAGTTGCTGTGCGGCGAGGCGGTGGAGGAGGTGCGGTGCGACCGCGTGCACGTCCCCGCCTTGAGCCTGGAGGACCTGATCGAGGATGTGTTCCGCCCGCTCGCCCGCGATGGGGCCGCGATGGTCGAGGTGGGGCTGCGGCTGCAGAAGGTGCTGGGCGGCCTGGTGGACGTCGCCCGGTCCGACGACGACGTGGCGGCGCTCCGCACGGCGTCCGCGCGGGCCGTCGAGCGGGCCGCGCGAAGCCTGGACGACCCGCGGGACGTGGAACTGGTGAGGGCGGCAGGCCTGGAGGTTCAGGGGGGTCGGGGCTAGACGCGACTGCCGGGACCTTGGCCCCGACTCGTTCATCGGCCGCAGGTGTATGCCGGGAGGATCACCCCCTGAGAAGGGGCTGGTACCTCCGGTCAACGCGACGAGGCGGACTCATGAACAACGAACAGTTCAACAAGATCAAGAGCGGGAAGGGCATCATCGCCGCGCTCGACCATGGCGGGAGCAGCACCCCCAAGACACTGCGGTTCTACGGCGTCGACGACGCCGCATACGCGAACCTCGAGGCGATGTTCGATCTCATCCACGAGATGCGCACCCGGATCATCACCAGCCCGGTCTTCACCGGTGACCGGATCCTCGGGACGGTCCTCTTCCAGATGACCACGGAGCGCGAGATCGCGGGCAAGGGCGCCGCCGAATACCTGTGGGAAGAAAAGGGCATCGTCCCGTTCGTCAAGGTCGACAACGGTCTCGCGGCCGAAGTCGATGGCGCCCAGCTCATGAAGCCGATGCCGGGCCTGGCGGATGTGCTTGACATGGCGAAGACGCACGACGTCTTTGGTACCAAGATGCGCTCGTTCATCAAACTGGCCAACGAGGCCGGCGTCCATGCCGTGGTGGACCAGCAGTTCGAGGTGGGTCGCGAGATCCTCGCCGCGGGCCTGGTGCCGATCATCGAGCCCGAGATCGACATCGACAGCCCCGAGAAGACCGAGGCCGAGGTGTTGCTCAAGGCCGCGCTCTTGGCCGCGCTCGACGCGCTCGAGGATGGCCAGCAGGTCATGCTCAAGGTCACGCTGCCCGAGGTGGACGGCTTCCACGCCGAACTCGTGAAGCACCCGAACGTGTTGCGGGTGTTCGCCCTGTCCGGTGGCTACACGCGTGAGGAGGCCGTCTCCCGACTCGCCCGCAACCACGGAGTGGCCGCCAACTTCTCGCGCGCACTGGTCGAGGGCCTCAGCGTCGAGCAGGGCCAGGCCGAATTCGACGCCGCGCTCGACGCGGCGATCGCCAGCATCTACGGGGCCTCGATCACCTGATCCGTGGCGCGTGCGCAAGCGCTGGTGTCTCCGGGCGCGCGGCGGGGCACGGTGCTGCGAAAGGGCAGCGAAGAGACGCCGCGCCCTCCCCGCGTCGCGGCTACGCTAATCCCCTGCACACACGAGGGGACGTCATGACGGACATCAGGAACGGCGACGGGCCGGTCAGGCAACCGCGCCTGCCCGAGCCCGGATGGCTCCCCGACCCCGGCCGCACGGACATCGAGCGGTATTGGAACGGCTGGAACTGGACGGACCACACCCGCGACCGCGTGTCCAGGCTCGAGCGCATCCCGGTCGGCGAGTGGACGGAAGGGCCACGCCGCGAGCGTCACCCCGGCCGATGGTTAGCGTTCCTCACGGCGGTCGCGATCGTCGCGGTGGCCGGGATGGGCTACGTGGGCGCGCTGCCCGCTTGGGTGCCCAGTTCCGCCCTGTTCACGGTTGGCACACCCGCGGGCCCCGCCGTCGGCTACCCCATCTTTGGCACCGATGACACGGTCACCTTCCTGGCGCGCAGCATGGTCGCGCAGGAGCAGGAGATCGACCTGACCTATCTCCTGGCGTCAGGCAAGGACGTCGACGCCGTGGTGGAAGACGCGATGAACGAGGCGCTGACGCAGAATCCCTACGTGTTCGTGTCGGGATGGCGCGTGTCGATCGCGCCCGCACGGGTGCGCCTGCTGCCGCAATACCTGTACTCCGCCGAGGAGGCCGAGCGGCGCCGGGTGGAGACCGCGGCCGCTGTGGCGGCCATCGTGGCGGGCCCTGCGGTGCTGACGGCGGCGGGCGCCGGTGCGAAGATCACGGCGCTCCACGACGCGGTGCTGGTTGCCGCCACCTACGACCGCGCGGCGTACGAGGAAATCAATGCGGGCGCCACCACCGAGGGCTCCCCCCAGGTGGCGCAATCCCAAGAGGCGTACGGGATCCTGGTGGCCGGCACGGCGGTGTGCACCGGTTACGCCCAGGCCTTCCAGTTGCTCGCGCAGGCGGCCGGACTGAGTTCGGTGGTGGTGACGGGCACGGCGAGCAGCGGCTTCACCACGGGCGGGCACGCGTGGAACCGGGTCTTGGTGGACGGCCGGTGGCTGGTGGTGGACGCGACGTGGGACGACGCGGACGACACCGTGCTGGGCCGCGACTACCTGCTGCTCGATCCGTTGGACTCCAAGCTCTCGACACGGACGGCTGATGTCAACTGGGTGGTTGATGCGAATGTGGTGATGTACCAGCAATAACGCGTGCCGGTCACGGGGGACGATGCCCGGCGGGTCTTTCGGTGATGGCATGCTGGCGTGGTGGACGAGGCGATGGCTCTTGAGTCGCTGGTGGCGCGTGCGCGGGCCCTCGTGTCCGGGGGCGCCCCGAGGCGTCTGCTCGGCATCACCGGTGCGCCCGGCTCGGGAAAGTCGACGCTGGCCGCGGTGCTCGCGGACGCGCTGGGCCCGAGGCTTGCGGTCGTGGTGCCGATGGACGGTTTCCACCTGGCGCAGGCCGAGCTGGAGCGGCTCGGCGGCGCGGGGCGCAAGGGCGCGCCGGACACGTTCGACGCACCGAGCTTTGTGGCGCTGCTGGCGCGGCTGCGCGAGGCGGCGGAGCCTGTGACGTACGCGCCGCAGTTCCGCCGCGAGATCGAGGAGCCTGTGGCCGGGGCCATCCCGGTGGCGGGGTAGGTCCGGGTCGCCGACGGCGCATCGGGCGCGGGAGTGAGGCGCATCGGCCCTGTCAAGAACCGGCCCGGCCCGTTGTGCACACTACCTGCACGTCATACGATTGGTTCATTACGTACACGTGATACCATTTCCGTATTACTCAAACGGAATGAGGCTCCCATGGCGCACGGCAGACTCCGCTCGCCGGAAGACCTGGGTCGCGCCGTGAGGCACGCCCGCGTCACGGCGGGGCTGACTCAAATGGAGCTTGCGGAGCGGCTGGGGGTCAGCCAACGGTGGCTGTCCGAACTCGAGACCGGTCGCCCCAAAATCTTCGACGCACGCCTGTTCTCGGTCATCAGCCGCCTCGGCATCTCCGTGACATGGAGCAGCGATGCCTGACGACGTTCTCGACGTCCACCTCTTCGGTCGCCGCATCGGAACGCTGCGGCAGGGCGCCGACGGTGCCCGCTTCACCGCCTCGCCGGAGGCCCTCGACCAGTACGGCATCGGCTCCCCCGTACTCTCGGTGGCGCTCCCGCTCGAGGCATCTGCAGCGTCGGGCGCCGCGACGGAGGCGTTCTTTGGAGGCCTCTTGCCCGAGGGCCCGCGGCTCGACGCGTTGCTGCGCGCCCGTACAGGCCTGAGCCGCCGCAGACTAGTGGGCCTGCTTGCCGCCGTGGGGAGGGACGTCGCTGGGGCAATCGTGCTGCCCGGGCCCGAAGTGACGGCTCTCGGCCCGCTCTTGACGGCCGACGAGGCGGCGGCCGAGGTCGCGAATCCCTCCACGTTTGTCGCAGGGGGAGGATCCGTCAGCGCGGGCTTGCGCCCCAAGGTGGCGTTCGGGCGGTCCGCCAAGGGCTGGCATGCGGCGCGCGATGGCCACCCTGCGACACACCTGATCAAGCCCGTATCACCCGACGCCAAACGCGACGCCCACGCCGAGGTGTGGACCATGCGCCTCGCGCGCGCCGCGGGCCTGATCGGCTATGACGTGTGGCTCGAGTCGTTCGGCGACATACCCGCGGTGGTGATCGAGCGCTTCGATCGCGAACCGGTCCCTGGCGGCATCCGACGCCTGCATCAGGAGGACGCCGCCCAAGCCCTCGCACTCCCATGGGGCGGCGACGACAAGTTCTCCTGGGGCAACCCGCGCGCGACGTACGCGGCCATCGCGGCACTGCTCGACCGAGACCGCTCGGTGTTCGACCACGGCCCCGGCGACAAGGAACGGCTCCTGCAGCACACGGTGTTCCGGCTCATCGTGGGAGACACCGACGCACACGCCAAGAACCACGCCTTGCTGCATGATTCCGACGGCACCGTGACGCTCGCGCCGATGTACGACGTCACCCCCGGAGTTCTGTACGGAGCCGGTGCGGGTCCCGCGCTCTTCATCGACGGGCGTCGGATGCTGCACACGATCGACGCCGACGCCCTCGTGGCGGAGGCGCGCACGTGGGGACTGGCTGAGCCGGTTGCCCGTGAGGTGGTGGCCGCCACCGCCGAAAGGGTGCGCGCCGAGGCAAGGGTACTGCCCGCCGATGCCTCCATCGCGGCCCACCTTCCCGGCTACGTGACACAGGCCGCGACTGCGTTGCTAGAGGGCCGACCCGTCGGCTTGGGGCTGGGCGAGTTCCCGACGCTGCGGCCGCTGGACGTGGCCTAGGTCCGCTCGCACTGGGGGCCTCGCGCGGGCCGCGTTGTCGTCACCGGCCTGTGATGCGCATAAGGTGGGTTGGACGAAGGGAAGGCACCGTGCGGAAGCGTCCAACGGTCTACGACGTGGCGCAGGCCGCGGGGGTCTCGATTGCGACGGTGTCGTTCGCGTTCCATCAGCCCGAGCGGGTGCGGCCAAGCACCCGCAACAAGGTCCTGGAGGCCGCGCACACACTGAGATATGTGCCCAGCGCCAATGCACGCGGCCTGGCCCACGGTCGCACCGGGGCACTTGGCATCTACTCCTTCGACATGATGACCGAGGCAATCAAGACCGACGGGATCGGCCCCGCCAGCGTCGTTGCCGGGTCGCCCGTGGTGCCGGACCCGTCGGACCAGGCCTTCCTCGACGACGCCGACGCCGAGGACTTCCAGGTCTTCCCGCTGTACGTCGACGAGGTCCAGCGAGGGTTTGAGCTCGAGTGCGCGCGACGCGGCCAGGCACTCCTGATCGACAGGGGTTCGGGCGGCGCCGGGGCCGGCGCGTTGGACATCGCGAGCAGGGTCGACGGCCTCGCCGTGTTCCCCAGTGCGAGATCGGAGGAGATCATCGCTCGGTTGTCCCTGCGCCTGCCTGTAGTCGCATTCGCGGTGCCGCCGGGCCTCGGGGAGGTGCATCGCGTCCGGGCCGACAACCGGGCGGGTACCGAGGCGCTGACCGAGCACCTCGTGACGGAGCACGGGATCACGGACATCGCTTTCGTCGGGGCGCTCGAGATGCCCGACCACGTCGAGCGTTTCGACGGCATGCGGCGAACCCTCGAACGGCACGGCCTGCCCGCACCGTCGCAGGTTCTCGACCCGACGGCTCTCATCAGCGACCACCCTTTCGCCGTGGTCAGGGCGCTCGCCGCGGTCGGACGGCTCCCCCGCGCCCTCGTGTGTGCCAGCGACCAGCACGCCCTCGAACTCCTCAAGGTCCTCGCCTCGCTCGGCGTGGACGTCCCCGGCCAAGTTGCGGTGACCGGCTTCGACGGCGTGGTCGCCGGTCGCCTGTGTAGCCCACCGTTGACGACCGTTCGGCAGCCGATGGAGGCGATGGGGCGCCTGGCGGTCAACATCCTCGTCGACTCCCTCGCGAAGAGCGAGGGCCCGCCCGTGGATCGGACCCTGCCGGTCCGGATGATCGTTCGCGGCAGCTGCGGCTGCGTCGCGGCCTGACCCGTCGCGGCCTGACCCGTCGCGGCCTGACCCGCCCCGGCCCGTAACGGATGTGCGCCACCGGTTGCCCCTTTTGATCTATGCGCATAGTATGATTCACGGGTCCGCTAAAGCGCATAGACGCGCTGGCGGGGGCGGCCAATGGTGGTCGTCGAACCGAACCGAGGAGACCGACCATGAACAGAACTGCACGCTTGAGCGCTACCGCCATCGCAGTCGCCGTCCTTGCGCTCACCGGCTGTGGACGGGGCGACGTTGCCTCGACCGACAGCGTGGCACCGGGCGCGGACATCAGCGGGGGCGCCGCGACCGGCACCGTCGAGGTCTGGGCGATGGGCACCGAGGGCGAGAAACTGGGCGACTTCGCTGCGGCCTTCGTCGCGGAGAACCCCGACGCGAAGATCAACGTCACGGCGATCCCCTGGGACGCCGCCCACGACAAGATCGCGACCGCGATCGCCGGTGGTCAGTCGCCGGACGTCTCGATGATCGGCACCACCTGGATGGGCGAGTTCGCCGCAACCGGCGCCCTTGACCCCACCCCCGACTTCATCGACAGTTCGCGGTTCTTCGAGGGCGCTTGGGGCAGCACCGACGTGGGGGGAACCAACTACGGTGTGCCCTGGTACGTCGAGACCCGCGTCCTGTACTACCGCACGGACCTCGTGCCCGAGCCTCCCGCCGACTGGGACGGCCTGACCTCCATGGCCAATGACATGCAGGCCGCCGGTGCCAAGTGGGGCATCACCCTGCAGCCAGGTCAGACGGGTGCCTGGCAAACCTTCATGCCGTTCGCCTGGCAGGCCGGCGCGCAGATGACCAACGCGGACGCCACCGAGTTCACGATCGACTCCCCTGAGTTCGTCGCGGCGCTCACGAAGTACCAGTCCTTCTTCACCGAAGGCCTGGCACCCACCGATCTCCCGCAAGGGTCGCTCGAGCAGGACTTCATGGCCGGCACCATCGGCTCTTTCATCTCAGGTCCCTGGCACGTCGGCATCCTCACGGAGACCGACGCGGACGAGATGGCGAACGTGGGCCTCTCCCCGCTCGCTGCAGGTGCCCAGCAGGCGTCGTTCATCGGTGGCGCCAACCTCGCCGTCTTCAAGGACGCGCAGAACCGTGACGCAGCCTGGAAGTTCGTTGAGTGGCTGAGCCAGCCCGAGGTGCAGGTCGAGTGGTACAAGAGTTCCAACGACCTTCCCTCCGTCGCCTCCGCGTGGGATGACCCGGCCATCGCCAGCGACAAGTACCTGAGCGTGTTCGGTGAGCAGCTCGAGACCGCCGTCGCACCGCCTTCGATCCCCACCTGGGAAGAGGTCGCCAGCGTGATTGACAACGAGCTTGAGCGGCTGACCAAGTCAGGCGTCGACCCGCAAGAGATCGCCACCTCCATCCAGGAGCAGGCAGCGGCCATCGGCACCGGTCTCTGAGATGTCCACCGACAGCGCCGTCCGGCCCGGGGTCAAAATCCCGGGCGGGACGGCGCATTCGAAGGCCCGCAAGCACGCTCCGCTCTACTGGCGCCACACCCGGGCCGCGTGGGGCTTCGCGCTTCCCTTCGTCCTGCTATTCACCGTCTTCACCGCGGGTCCGGTGCTCATGTCGCTCGCGATGGCGGTCACCGACCTCCGGAGCCGGGACCTGCGGGATCCCCTCGCCGTGAACTTCATTGGCCTTGACAACTTCATCGCGGTCTTCCAGGACCCGCTCTTCCGCAAGGCCGCCGCAAACACCGCGTACTTCGTCCTGGTAGGCGTGCCCTTGACGCTCGGGCTCTCGCTCGGGATCGCCGTCATTCTCAACTCCGGCGTCACCCGGCTGAAGACGTTCTTCCGGGTCGGCTACTACATGCCCGTCGTGACGAGCATCGTTGCCGTCGCCGTCGTGTGGCGCTTCCTGCTCCACCCCGACACCGGTCTCTTCAACGAGGTACTCAGTCTCGTCGGCATCAGCGGCCCCAACTGGCTCGCCAGCACCACCTGGGCCATGCCGTCGATGATCGCGATGGCGACGTGGCGGTCGATCGGCACGCTCATCATCATCTTCTTGGCCGGTCTTCAGGGTGTGCCAACCTCGCTACACGAGGCCGCGGCCCTCGACGGCGCGGGCGCCTGGCAGCGTTTCCGTTTCATCACACTGCCAACCATGCGCCCGACGATCCTCTTCGGCGCCGTGATCACCGGCGTCGGCTACGTGCAGTTCTTCGAGGAGCCCTTCGTCATGACGCAGGGCGGGCCGCTCAACGGGACCCTTTCCGTCGCGTACCACACGTACAACCAGTTCGGCTTCGGCAACTACGGCTATGCGGCCGCCATGAGCTACGTGCTGTTCCTCGCCGTCGTCGTGCTGACGCTCGTGCAGTTCGGAGTGCTCGGCGAGCGGGACCGGAAACCCAAGCGCCGCCGACGGAAGCAGGCGCCCGTCGCCAGCAAGGAGAGCGGACGATGACCACCCGCACCGACCACGCGAACCGGCCCTCGGCACCGACACGCCCGCGCCTGGAAAGGACTAAGGACCGGCACTTCGGCGAGGCCCGCCCCAACGTATTCGCCTACCTGATTCTCGGACTCGGCCTGGTCGTCGTGATGAGCCCCTTCATCTGGATGGCGCTCAGCTCGGTCAAGGGCGAGGCTGAGATCCGCCGGGTGCCCACGACGTGGTGGCCCGAGGCGCCGACGCTCGACAACTTCCGCGAACTCTTCGACCGGCTCGACTTCCCGCAGTTCTTCACGAACTCGGCCGTCGTCGCGATCACCGTGACCCTCGGCAACCTCGTGTTCTGCTCGATGCTCGGCTACGTCCTGGCCAAGTTCGAGTTCGCGGGCAAGAAGGTGCTCTTCCGGCTCGTGCTGGGCACGCTGATGATCCCCGGGATGGTCACGCTGGTTCCGCTGTTCGTCCTCGTGGCGAACCTGGGCATGGTCAACACGTACTGGGGCCTGATCCTGCCGTTCTTGGCCGCCCCCTTCGGGGTTTTCCTCATGCGACAGTTCTTCTTCGCCATACCTGACGAACTCATCGACGCCGCGCGTATCGACGGGGCCAGCGAAATCCGGATCTTCCTGCAGGTCGTCATACCGCTGGCCAAGCCGGCCCTGGCGACGCTCGCGATCATCACGTTCCTGGGATCGTGGAACAACTTCCTGTGGCCACTCGTCGTGGCCACCACCGAGGACAAGTACACGCTGCCCGTCGCGCTGGCCCTCTACAGCACCGGGCAGAACCAGACCGACTACGGGCTACTCCTCGCTGGCGCCGTCGTCGTCGTCGTGCCCGTCCTCGTCGTCTTCCTGCTACTCCAGCGGCACTTCGTGCAGGGCGTCGCGATGACGGGGATTAAGTGACCGTTGCGGCCGTCGGGCTCCCGTGGGTGCTCGCGACCGTCGGTGGGCTGCATGCAGTCGTCGTCGACGGCGGTGCGCCAGCGAGCCTCGGGACGGATCGGCTCGAGCTGGTCCAGCATGCCGCCTCGGTCTTCGAGGCCGGCCTGCTGCAGCTGTGGGTGAGGGACCGCGCATCGGGCGGATGCTGGCCGGTCCTCGGGGCGGGGTCCGGCTCCCGAGTCAGCCTCGAGGGCGGTGCACTCGTCGTGAGCGGGGGTGTTGTAGAAAGCGACGGTGCCGTCGACCACCACGGCAGTCTCACCTGGCAGGTGACACTCACCCTCGCCGTCGACCGACCCGCGTGGGCATGGCATGTCGAGGTCGTCAACGACGGTCCAGCGCCGCGTGACGTTGACCTCGTGCACGGTCACGACGTCGCGCTCGCAGCACCGGACACCTTGCGGACCAACGAGCTCTACGTCAGCCAGTACCTGGACGTCACACCGCTGCACGGTGACGGGTTCGGTACGGCGCTGGCGGTGCGGCAGAACCTCCCGCAGGCCGGACTGCACCCCTGGTGCGTGCTGACAGCCACCTCTCCCGTGGTCGCCTGGGCGACCGACGCGATCGACGTCCACGGATGTGCGGCACGAGCTGCCCGGTCACCCGCAGGGTTGGCGGGGGACCTCCCGTCGAGGCGGCGGCAGCACGAGCACACGATGGTGACACTGCAAACCGGGCGCGTCACCCTGGATCCCGGCGAGCGGATCCGGACCTCCTTTGCAGGCCTGCTGGTTGACGACCACCCGGCCGCGACGTCGCATGCCGACCTGCCTCGCGTGGCCGAGGCCCGAACCTACGCCCTGGGCGCAGCCCCCTGGTCCCCAACCGTCCCGCCAACCGTCCCGCCAACCGTCCCGCCGCCAGTCTCCGGGCGACCGGGCCTCGTGCCGACCGGCGCGTACGACCGCGGACGAGAAGTCGCAGTCCGGCCCCTGACCGCGGACGAGTTGCGCGCCCGCTGGCCTGAGCCCTGGCGCGCGGTGGAGCAACACGACGGTGAGATCCTCTCGTTCTTCACCGCCGACGACGCGCACGTCGTCACCATGGCCAAGGAATCTGCCGTCCTCCGCCCACACGGCACGATCCTGCGCACGGGCGACCGGGCGCGCCCCGACCCCCGGTCCCTCACTACGACGGCCTGGATGACAGGCTCGCCCTTGTCCTACCTCACCCGCGGGCACGCATCGAGCGATCCGATGCTCACGACTGTCCGGGGCTACCTCGGGCTGCACCGCGCCTACGGGGTGCGCGTGTTTGTCGAGGTCCAGGGCTCATGGCGACTGCTGGATCTGCCGTCCGCTTTCGCGATGACGCCGGACTCCGCACGGTGGGTCTACGCCCTCGCGGCCGACGGCAGCGACCAGGGCGGTGTGATCGAGGTGTCGACCGTCGCCCCGCCGCAGGACCACCGCATCGACCTTCGGGTGCAGGTGTCGATGGGGGCGCCTCGGCGCATGATGCTCGCCCTCCACCTGGCGACCGACGCCGACCCCCTACGCGCGGCCGACGGTGCGGCGCCCGACTCCGCCCGGGTCGAGCGGACAGTGGACGGCGTCGTGGTGCGGCTGGCCCGGTCCGGTCATGACGACGGTCCGGCACTCATCCTGCGGACGGCGGACGCCGTGACCGTCGCGGACGACGGGCAGCTCTTCGATGACGGGCACCCGCGTTGCGCGACCGTCGCCACCCTCTTCACCACGACGACGTCGGAGTTCGCCGTCGAGTTCCGGCTCGGGTCAGGGAACGACGACGACGCGCCGTCGGACCCGCCGGGCCTTGGAGCGGTGCGGACGCCGCACGTCTCGCAGACGCCGCGCGGCTCGCGGACGGAAGCGGCCTGGTGGCCGGACGTGACCGCGTTGAGGGTTTCCCACGGACCGGATGTCGATCCGCTCGCCGTGAGCTTGCCGTGGCTGGTCCGCGATGCCTTCGTGCACTTCCTGGCGCCCCGCGGCCTCGAGCAGTACACGGGCGGAGCCTGGGGAACCAGGGACGTGGCCCAGGGACCGCTCGAGCTGTTGCTCGCACTCGACCGCCAACAGGATGCGCGCGATCTCCTGCTCGATATCTTCGCGGCGCAGGATCCCGACGGCTCGTGGCCGCAGGCCTTCGGCTTTCTGCCCGGCCACGAGCACTTCCGCATGGGACCGCCGCACGGGGACGTCGTGCACTGGCCGGTGCTGGCCCTCGGCCGGTACCTCCAGACGTACGGTGATGCCTCCCTGCTTGAGGAGCCCGTGGACTGGTACACCGCGGCCGGGGAACCCGCGGTGCCTTCTTCAACCGTCCTGACCCACCTAGGGCGGGCACTGGACCTGGCCCGCGTCGGCTTCCTGCCCGGCACCCGGCTCGTGGCCTACGGCCACGGCGACTGGAACGACTCGCTGCAACCCGCCGACCCCGCGATGGGACGCACGCTCACCAGCGCGTGGACGGTAACCCTGCACCATCAGGCACTGTCCACTCTTGCCGACGGTCTGGGTGTCGTTGGCGGCCACGGGGAGCTGGCGGCAACCCTGCTGGTCGAGGCGGCGGAGGTCGCGGCAGACCTGCATCGGTACCTCGTCGTGGACGGCGAGCTCGCCGGGTACGCGCAGCTCGACCCGCCGGACGCCAGCGGTGTTGTCGCGGTCCGGCGCCTGCTCGTGCACCCCCGGGACACCGAGACCGGCCTGAGCCACGGGTCCCTGCAGATGATCCACGCACTCGGAAGCAGCCTGTTCGACCCGACCCAGGCCGCTCACCACGTCGCCCTGGTGCGCGAGCACCTCATGGGGGTCGACGGCGTGCGCCTGTTCGACCGTCCACCTGCCTACCACGGCGGCCCGATGCGGCACTTCCAGCGCGCGGAGACCGCCACCTTCGTGGGGCGCGAGATCGGGCTGATGTACGTCCACGCCCACCTGCGGTGGTGCGAGGCGATGGCGCACTGGGGCGATGCCGAGGCGCTGTGGCTGGGGATCGCCCAGGTGCTCCCGCCTGCGACGGTTCAGGTGGTCCCCGGGGCCCGACGCCGCCAGGCCAACGCCTATCCGTCGAGCTCGGACGCCGCCGTCCTCGACCGGGCTGACTTCGCCCGTCGCTACGCGGAGGTCCTCACCGGGCAGACCGGGCTCGAGGGCGGCTGGCGGATCTACTCCTCCGGACCTGGTGTGCTGGTGCGGGTCGTCGCCCAGTCGCTGCTCGGCGTCCGGCGTCGGGGGGCCATGGTGCTGATCGACCCGGTCCTGCCGGCTCGCCTGGACGGACTGCGGGCCGAGATCCCCCTCGGTGGCGGTCTGCTCCGGGTGCGCTACCGGGTGGGGCCACGCGGGCACGGGCCGACCGAGCTCCGCCTGGCCGGCCAGGTCCTGGCCTCGACCCGCGCGGACAACCCCTACCGCCCGGGTGGGCTCGCCGTCGCGCTGGCCGACCTGGCCGAGGCCCTGCGCCCGGATGGTCCCGAGCTGGAGGTCCACCTGCCATGACCGCGCGACCCTGGGCAGCAGCCGGCCAGCCGGTCCAGCAGCGCGTCGGAGCCCTGCTCGCTGAGATGACCCTTGAGGAAAAGGTCGGGCAACTCAACCAGGTTGCCAACCCCGACCCCGTCCGCGACGCCGTTGCGCTGGCCACCGGCACCTTCGGGACCTGCATCATCGCCAGCGGAGAGCAGGCCGGCAACGTCCGGGACGCGGGCACCCAGGCTGCGGCCGTCAACGCGCTGCAGAAAGCCGCGGTCGAAACCTCGCGCCTCGGCATCCCGCTCGTGGTGGCCAGGGACGTGATCCACGGCCACCGGACGGTCTTCCCCATTCCGCTCGGGCAGGCCGCCTCCTTCGACGAAGACCTGGTGCGCCAGTGCGCCAGTGCCGCGGCACGGGAGGCCAGCGCGGACGGCGTGCGCTGGACCTTCGCACCGATGGTCGACGTCGCGCAGGACGCCCGGTGGGGCCGCGTCGCAGAGAGTTGGGGTGAGGACGTCTGGCTGTCCGCGCGCCTGGGCGCGGCAGCCGTCGAAGGCTTCCAGGGTGGTCCCGGCGGGCGAGGGCTCGCCAATCCGGAGGCCCTCGCGGCCTGCGCGAAGCACTACGTCGGCTACGGACTGGTTCAAGGCGGGCGCGACTACGCCGAGGTCGACGTCGGTCCCGTCACCCTGCACAACCGCCACCTGCAGCCGTTCGAAGCCGCCGTCGAGGCGGGGGTCGCGACGGTGATGACGGGATTCCACACCCTCGACGGCACGCCGATGACCGCGCACACCGACCTCGTGCGCGAGCACCTCAAGGCTGGCCTCGGCTTCGCGGGAGTCGTGGTCAGCGACTGGGACGCCGTCGGAGAGCTCGTCCTGCACGGCGTGGCGGACGACACCCGGCAGGCTGCCGCCCTGGCGCTCCGGGCCGGCATCGACATCGACATGATCACCGGCGCGTTCGCGGCCCACTTGGTAGGTCTGGTCAGGGACGGCACGGTCCCGCTCGAACTCATCGACGATGCCGTCGCCCGGGTGCTGGCGGTCAAGTTCCGGCTCGGGCTCTTCGACGACCCGTACACCGACACCGAGCGGGCCCCTGCCGTCCAACTCACCGCCGAGCACCGGGCACTTGCCCGCCGGGCTGCGGCCGCCGCCACCGTCCTGCTGCGCAATGACGGTGTGTTGCCGTTGAAGATCGGCCCCGGTGGGGCCCGCCGTGTGCACGTGACCGGACCTTTCGCCACGGCCCGGGCCGAGCTCTTCGGAACCTGGACCCTCGACGGACGCCCGGAGGACGTGGTCACGATCGCCGACGCAGTCCGCGAGCGCTGGTCTGATGACGAACGCTGCGCCGATGACGAGCGCCGCGCCGACGACGAGACGACGGTGACCGTCGACGATGGGCGCTTCATTGACGAGACGTTGGTCGCGGCGCGGGCCGCCGACATCGTCGTGGCCTGCGTCGGTGAGCACCCGATGCGCAGCGGCGAGGCGAACTCGGTCACGTCGATCGATCTGCCTCCCGGGCAGGTGGAGTTTCTCGAGGCGCTCGCGCGGGTCACCAGTCGCCTCGTTGTCGTGGTGCTGACCGGTCGGCCCCTCGCGCTCGAACGCCTCGACCACCTCGGCGCCGCGCTCGTCTTGGTCTTCCACCCCGGGGTCGAAGGAGGCCACGGCATCGTGGACGTCTTGAGCGGGGACGAGCCCGCGCGCGGCAGGCTGCCGGTGACCATGCCGCGCTCGACCGGCCAGATTCCCCTGCACCACGACCACCTGCCCACGGGCCGCCCCCTCGAGCCGGACGGGCCCGTCGGGCGCTACAGTGACCACCGAGACACGCCCCGGTACCCGTTCGGCTCCGGTGCGGGGTACTCCGAGATCGTCTACGGCCAGGTCACGCTCTCCTCGCCGACGCTTCGGCCCGGTGGAACGGTCCGCGCGGAGGCCCGCGTGGCGAACACGGGGACGCGACGGGCGGTCGAGACGGTTCAGTTGTACCTCCGGGACCCGGTCGCTCAGATATCCCGGCCGGTCAGCGAACTGGCCGGTGTGCGGCTTGTCGAACTCGCGCCCGGGGAAGCCATTGACGTCGCCTTTGACATCGACGCCGGGATGCTGACGTACCGCGACGCACGCGGCGAAGTGTGCCTGGAATCCGGTACCTTCACCGTCCGGATCGCCCCGCACGCTGGCGGCGGCACCACGGTCTCGGGCGAGTTGGTGGACCGAGAGGCGGTGCGCACCTGACCCAGACAGTGACTCAACCGACGATTTTCGACGAAGGGACAGTATTGTGAAACGACACCCCAGCACCCGCTTGACGGCTCTTGCCGTGGCGGCTCTAGCAACCACCTGCCTGGTGGCTCTTTCGGTCCCCGCGGCCGCCGGAGGGAACCATTCCGACCGGGCGACCCTCCAGGACTACGCCACGGACACGTGGGCCTCGTTCGAGGCCATGGTCGACCCAGCAACGGGTCTGCCTGCCGACAACGTCGCCGGCGACCTGGCCCCGGAGAGCCGGAGCGGCTACACGTCTCCCACCAACATCGGCGCCTACCTGTGGAGCACCGTCGTCGCCCGTGACCTCGGCATCATCACGCGCTCCGACGCCCGCGACCGCATGACGACGACCATCACGACGCTCGCCGGCATGGAACGCCACGTGGACTCAGGCATGTTCTACAACTGGTACGACGAGGCGACGGCGACCAAGCTCACCACCTGGCCCGCAGATGGAAGCACCGTCTACCCGTTCCTGTCGAGCGTCGACAACGCCTGGCTCGCCACCGCCCTCGTGCTGGTGAGCAACGCCGAACCCCGGCTCCGCGACAAGGCTGAGGCCATCACCGCGACGATGGACTTCGGCTTCTATTACGATCCGCAGGTCCGCCAGCTCCGGGGCGGGTTCTGGGACGAGCTTCCCGCCAATCCTGCGGCCGTGCTCGACAACTACCGCGACCGCGGTCCCGACGTCTGGTACACCGGACACCACTACGGCGCCCTCAACACCGAGCCGCGGATGGCCAGCTACCTCGGCATCGCCTGGGGGCAGATCCCCCCGGAACACTACTTCTCGATGTTCCGTACCTTCCCCGACACGTGTGACTGGAGCTGGCCCGAGCAGAAGCCCGTCGGCCAGTGGGAGGAGTACTTGGGTGTGCCCGTTTTTGAGGGCGCGTACCGCTACCGTGGCATGCAGCTCGTGCCGACCTGGGGCGGCAGCATGTTCGAGGCGCTGATGGTCGACCTGTTCGTGCCGGAGGCGGAGTGGGGGCCGCGCAGTTGGGGCGTCAACCACCCGCTGACGGTCAGGGCGCAGATCGAGCACGGCATGACCGAGGCCGACTACGGCTACTGGGGCTTCTCCCCGGCGAGCAACCCGGACGGCGGCTACCGCGAGTACGGCGTCGACCCGATCGGGATGGAGCCCAACGGCTACACCTCCGACCAGGAACGCACCTCGGTCGAATCGGGCTGGGACGACCCGGCCTGCTTCCGGGCACCGGTCCAGCCAGCCGCCTACGGCGACGGGGTGGTCACCCCGCACGCCTCCTTCCTCGCCCTGCCGTACGCGCACGACGAGGCGCTCGCCAACCTGGCCAAGATGCGCACCGAGCTCGGGGCGTACGGCCCGGGTGGGTTCTACGACTCGGTCGCGGTCCGTAGCGGCACAGTCGCCGAACGCTACCTGTCGCTCGACCAGGGCATGGTCATGGCGGCGATCGGCAACGAGCTTCGCCACGACGCGGTCCAGCGCTACGTGGTGCGTGGGCCGATCCAGAAGGCCATCAAGCCCCTGCTGGGCATCGAGGAGTTCAACGCCTTCGGGTAGCCTCCGTCGCCGACGGTTCAGTTCGACGGGGATGTCGGGTCGCGGCCTCCGGGGCTCGGCGTCTCCGTCGGTGCGGCGTTGCAGTACGTCCGGGACGAGGCGCGCGAGTCTCACCGTGCGGTTATGCAGCCAGCGACGCGTTCGACGAGACTTCGTCGTGGTCGGCTGAGCCGTCCCATGGGTAGTCGGGCGGTGGGTAGCCGTTCCAGGCAGGGTCGTCCCATGCGCGGTCCTCCCAGGCAGAGTCCTCCCACGGAGCGTGGGGCGGCCGTTCAGCATCACCCACGTCGATCGCCGCCAGTCCTCCGGGTCTCGCCCGCCGCGTCGGGTCGATTTCGGGTGGCGGAACGAAGTCGACGCTCCCTCCCCGGACCAGGATCCCCCAGCCTTGCCGGTGAATTTCGTGGTGACATCTCGTACACAACATCACGCCGTTGTTGAGGTCCGTGAGACCGCCTTGTTCCCACCAACGAATGTGGTGCGCTTCGCAATGTTCCGGTGGTGCATGACATTTCGCGCATCCGCCGTCGCGTTCCACCAGGGCGAGCCGTTGAGCCCGAGAGAACATCCTGACCTTGCGGCCCAGGTCCAGCACTTCGGAGTCGCCACCCAACACCTCAGGAATGATGCCCGCATCCCCCGCGAGCCTGCGCAACTGGCCCACGGAGACGGGCTGGTCGGTGCCGTCGATGCGCCCCAAACCGCGACCCGTGTCAAGGTCACGCCTATTCATGCGCACCACGATCGTGGTGCGAATACCGGACCGGTCGGTCTGATTGCAGCCCACAGCGT